>Ga0207158_1073_pt1 | contig 24525 bp, 16 predicted proteins | sample Alteio_BWMinHeat_22_FD_153512 | JGI IMG/M metagenome (GOLD analysis project Ga0207158, IMG submission 153512) | Enriched cells from forest soil in Barre Woods Harvard Forest LTER site, Petersham, Massachusetts, United States -... | ecosystem: Environmental > Terrestrial > Soil > Temperate forest >... | reverse complement strand
AGGTGGGGCATATGCGCCGACGCCTCACCCGTTTAGCCGCAAGCCTCTGGCGAGCGCGGATAGGCGCGCCTCTCTAAACGTCGGTCTCTCGAAACAGTGGCTCATCCCTGATGCAGTATAGCAGCCCGCCCCACTCAAATCATGCAACGTGGTGGGGTGACGCAATGGAGCTGGGCGACGTGCCACGGACTCGCGTTCGACCACGCGAAGAGGGGCTCCCGTTCGCGCTCATTCGTCCCGTGACGCGCGCGAATCGCGCCCAGATCAAGCACCATATCGCGATGGCCAGGGTTGCAATGAACGGGATGCCAAGCATGGCCGAGAAAAACTTGCGTTCATTTTGGGGTAGCACTCTCCAGCGGCAGGCGAGGGCCACCAAGCTCGCGGGCGCCGAGATACCAAACGTTCGAAAGTTATTGAACCACGTCGGTTCCCGATTCTGGCTGAACGCCATCCATAGCTGATCGCTGACACTGCCGAGGAAGAACGGCCCCACGTACAAGCCCCCGATGGTCAGCAAAGTGTACGTCGTGGCGCGGAGCGTCGTGCGACTGACGAGGGAAAACCAGACACCGATCCCGGCGATCAACGCGGCGTGCGCCAACCAGCACGCCGCCAAGGGAATAAGACAAAACGGAAAGAGCCCTTGGAAGAGGACTCCCAGGCCCCAGATGCCGCCGAGCCACCACCAGCCGTGGCGCACGGCGAAGATGCTTCCCCATCCTTTGGCCCAAAGGATCTCTGCATCGCTGTGCGGGGTGGTGAGCAGCGCGTCCAGGGTCTGATGATCGCGCTCGCTGCTGAAGGTGCCGGCCCCGCGCAGGGCGATCCGAGCTAGTAGGAGGCTGCTCACGATGGTCCCGAAAAAGCGCACCCAGCTATTGATGTCTTTGTCGAACCAGCCTTCGTGTCCTATAACCAAGCATCCGAGAAAGGAAAGGGCAGCCAGGCCGAATCCAGCAATCATCAAGAGAAGGACGAGCGTCTTGCCTCCATCGCCGAGGCGAAATGCCGACGCTACGTACAGTTCTTTCCACAGCAACGGATGACCTGTGATCGGCGGTCGTTTTTTCCTCGGCCAGATCGGACGTTGGTGTCGGATTAGTATCGTGCCGTCTTTGCTCCTGCCATCTCTGAACGTGACCCGAAAGACCAACGGCTCGGGCCGGCGGGAAGGAAGGAGGCGCCCCCAAACGCGCAGCCTTGCCGCCGCCCAAGCGCAACAAAGGATTGCAATCAACCCGTGGATCGCCGCGTAGGCCCGCAGCACGCCTGGGGCCTCTTTCGCTAAATCGCCCGCCGCGCCTGCGCGCATCAGCTCTTCCCACGCAGCGAAGAGGTTTGCGAGGCGCAATCCCGGCGTGGGGTAAGAAAACAGCAGGAACGCGCCCGCTTGCAAATAGGTGAGGAAAATCGCGGTCCGCGGGCGGTTGGAGTACGCGGAGTTCAAGATGCCGAGGCTCGCCAGGCTGAGCATCGTCAGCGCCGTTCCGGCAAAGCCGACCAGCACCAAATTGGGATCGACCCCGCCGAGGAGTTGCAGGAACCCGAGAATTGGCAGTCCGGTCAGTATGAATAGGCCAAGGTGGGCTAGGCGTGAGGCCAGCTTTCCGAGCACGATCTCGCGGCCGCGCAGGTCGGTCGCCAGGAGGAAGTCGAGTGTCCGGCGTTCTTTTTCCTCGGCGATCGCCGTGGCCGTGTAGGCCGGCGTGAGCAAGAAGACCATGCCGATTTGCACGATCAGGAAGCTCGTGAAGAAATCCTCCGCGAAGTAGGCCATCTGGCCGGGTGGGACGTAATTGTCCTGTTGAAACACGCTCATCCAATCCATTTCCGACGAGCCGAACCATTCCGCGTATCCCAAGAACAGCATCACTAGAAGCGCAGTCGCATAAATGCAACGGAGGAGAAACGACCGGCCGCGACGGGCCGTGCGCACCAAGTCATAGAAAAAAACCGGCCCGAAGAGCTTGACCCAGCCGCGTCGGAGGGCGACGGTCAGAAGGACGAAGACCAGTAAGGCGAGGACGATGCTGGAACCCAAGGTCAGGCGGTCGCCGAAGAGGATGAGCATGCCGCCGCCGCCCAATACCATCGCGGCGGCGCACCACTCGCCCCATAAGGCGAGGCGGCGCGGCCAGGATCTGCGCGATGGGTCTAGCGCCCGCATTCACCCGTCCTTTCATCCCGGGCCCGATGGCCGATCGTCTGCGGGGAGCACCTCCGGAATGGGCGCGTCCGCGTCGGAGATGGGGATCACTTCGTCAATCCAAGCGGACTTTCCGGCGTGAACGGGTTGGCGGCCGTCACGTCGAACAATAGTTTCGCGCAGGCGCGGGCGGCCGGAGTGCGGACTGAGCGCGATACGAAACCGGAAAAATCCGGAACGGTTGGTCAATTCGCGGAAGCGGGCGCTGATCACCCCCCATAGGATCAGGGCCAACACTCCCCAGAAAAACAGCCCGATGACGCCGAATGCCACCATTTGTAACCATTCGTGGCCAAACGCGCGTCGATTATCTTCAGGGAATAGGCCAAAGGAAAAACTGCCCCACAGCGCGAGCGGCGGGGTCAACCCAAACTGAAGTTTTGCCAACCACTCGAAGGAACGAGGCGGCCCAGGACCAAGGAATAGTGGAATGAACAGCAGCCAGATCAACCAGTGGCCGAACCCCAGTCCCAGCGCGCTAGCGAGGGTCCAGACGATCGCGCGCATCGTGGTCCGGCTGACCATGGAAAACCACAACCCGAGGTTGGTGAGAAACGCCGCGTAAATGCACCAAGCCGCCAAATGCAAGGCGACGGCCACGGGGTGCATGGCGCCAACTGCCCCGGCCGTACACCAGACCGTGAGCAGCCACACCCAAACCCAGCGCACGCTGCAAAGGCTTCCTAGCCACTTGGCGAACAAGATGGCGTCGCTGCCGAGCGGGCTGGTCAGAATGTCGTCAAATGTCTGCTTGTCGCGCTCGCCGCTGATGCTGCCCGCGGCGCGGACCGCGACGGCGACGAGCATCAGGCAACTGATCCCCATGCCCACGCATCGCGCCCACATGTTCATTTCCCGGCGGAACCACTCGAAGGCGTACTCCCGCGGCATGCCCCACCCACCACCCCGGGCAGGCCCGGAGTTGGAATTGCTCAATTGATAGATCAAATTGGATACAATCCCGGCGACCGGAAGAAAGCTGGCGATGATGAGCAGGACCACGACGATCCGCGCCAGCCAGTGCAGCCGAAAGCCGCGTTCGACGAACACCTCCTTCCAGATCATGGGCCAGTGACCGACGCGCGGCCGGGGCAGGAACGAAAACAATCCACGTCGGACGCGCGGAACCTCGCTGGCTTCTTTCAGCGCTTGTGGCCGCAGGCGATAAATGGCCCAGCCGAGGCAGAGCACGCTCAGCAGGAATTGGAAGAGCGCATAGTTGCGCAGCAGCTTTGGCACGAGGACGTCAAGCCGGCCGGATCCCCTGTTAAGCTCGGCAAAGAGCTGCATCATGGCCGAGACGAGATTGCCGGCGTTAAGCCACTCGACGAGATCGCTCACGGTGACAGGGCTGATCCAGGTCGAAGTCGAAGGAAAGTTCGTCCAGCCGGCCGGCAGGAGGAGCAGAAGCCAGCTCATGCCCGAAAGGACGAGGTAAGCGACGGCCTCGACATAAGTCATGACAATGGCATCGCGCGTTTTCTTGGCCAGGACGGAGTTGAGCAGGCTGAGGGCGGCCAGGCCGAGCATGGTCAGGAAAGTGGCCGCGAAGCCCGCCAGCAGCAACCCCGGATCGACGCCGCCCACGAACTGAAGAAAGCTGAGGATCGGGAGGCCGGTGAGGACAAAGAGCGTGAGGTTGAGCAGGCGCGACATCAGCTTGCCGAGGATGATCTCGCGATCGCGCAGATCGGTGGCCATGAGAAACGGCAACGTCATGCGGTCCTTTTCCTCGGCGATCGCTCCGGCCGTGTACGCCGGGGTCAGGAGCGCCACCAAGCCGAACTGCACAAGCATGAAGGTGTAGAAAATGCCGCTGGAAAACCGGGCCATGTCGTTGTTGGTAAGTCCTCTTTCACCGCGATCCATGTAAATCAGGAAGTAGCCCCAGAAGAGGATGATCGCGAGGATCGAGGCGTAGAGGATGCGGGCGAAGAAGTAGCGGTTGCGGCGGGCGGTGCGCACGAGGTCGAATACCAGAACCGGGCCGAACAGCGGGAACAAGCCGGCCCAGCGCAAGGCGCCCGCCGTCGCCAGGATTTGCGCCCAGAGGAGGATTTGCACGGGCGTCGCCAGGGCGTTGTGCCACCAAATGACGGCCACTGTCTCGGCGATCAAAAGGGCGGCGGCAACGGCCTCGCAGGCAACCTGGCCCGTCGGATGGTCTGTAACCGCGCGCAATCTGGTTCGCAGCCGTTCGTTCCACGAAGAATCCGCAGAGGCCATGAGGTGGTCTCGGGAAAATGGGCCGTCGGTTGAGCACGGTTCAGTCTAAACGGTGTCGGGAAAGCAAGCAACCGGACCCGAGAGAATGGTGAATGAAGAATGGAGAAAGCAGACTGCGTTTTGGTTTCTCCATTCCATAGGACGCACAAGGCGGTCTTTCATTCCTTTTGAATGCGACGTAGAATCGACGTAGATGGATTGAAAACACGGTTCCGAGGGAGAGCGCAACGCAATGAAAGCACTGTTTCTGGCGGCGGATGGATTTGAAGACCTGGAGTTCTTCGGCCCGTGGAATCGGATGCGGGAGGAAGGGTTGGATGTCACCCTCGCCACCCCGGGTGGACAGCCGATCACGGGCCTGCACGGATACAAGGTAGAAGCGGACACGCCGATCCGAGAAGTGAATCCGCAGGAATACGATGTCCTGGTGATCCCGGGCGGTCGATCGCCGGAACGGTTACGGCTGCGTGAGGAAGCGGTGGACGTGGCCCGCACGTTCATGGAAGAAGATCGTCGCGTGGCCGCGTTGGGGCATGGGCTGCAATTGTTGATCAGCGCGGGCGCGCTCAACGGCCGGCGCGTGACCTGCGCCCCTGGGATTCGCGACGACATCCGCGCCGCCGGCGCCAGCTACCTCGATCATGCCGTGATCGTGGACGGATGCCTGACGACCGGCCGCGGCTCGGATGATCTGCCCGAGTTTTGCCGGCAACTGATGGCGTCGCTGGTAGTGCGAACCTGATTGAAGGAGTGAGACCCATGATCCCTGAGCATCCCGCCCTGATCGTGAGTCAACCGAGTCAACTCGAGCCGCCGCCCGCTGAGATTGTGCAGCCGCTGCCGACGCCCAGCCCGGCGGAACTCCGCGCCGCCGACGCGGTGTTTGCCGAGCAGAAGGACGGCGCCGTGGTCGCCGGCATGTTCGGTTTGTGGTCCGGCGCGCTGATCCTGAACGACCTGGCGACGGAGCATTTCACCGAGGAAGTAGATGAGGAGGAGGACGAGAAGGCGGCGAAGGAGGAGTAATGAGGGATTGTGGGCCGTCACGGATCGAGCGATAGGCGATGTCGTAGCGGAATTCGCCAGAATTCCGGGGCGGATCGGAATTCTGGCGAATTCCGCCACGTCAATCCCGGCGTGACGCAGCAATAGAAAACGCGCGGTGTGAGCGTGATGCCTGCGTGCAGGCGGGCCGCCTGCGCCTCGGGACTTCGGAAGCCCGCCCGTTGGATAGGGTGGGCTTTTTCATGCGCTTACGCGGCTTTGCGCGGTGCGTTATGTTGATGAGCGTTAGCGGCGGCCTTGGCTTTGGGCGGCGCGCTGTGGGCCTTGTGGGCCGCGAAGTCGGTGCAGTACATGCTGACGAGCTCGGGGTGACCCTTGATGATGAGCAGGTTCTCGGCGTTTTCCGCTTCGGCCTGATGGGTGAAGTTGAAGCTGCCGGTCAGCAGCGTGCGGCGGTCGATGACGATGACTTTGTTGTGCGCGATCGCGTGATGCGAGTCGATGAGCGGCGCCAGGCCTTGTTCCATGAAAAAGGCGAGATCGGAATATGCCTCTTGCTCGTTCGATTTGTCGAGCAGGAGCTCGACCTTTACGCCGCGCGTCTTGGCGTCGATCAAGGCCTGGGCGATCGGCTTGGAACTGAACGAGTAGGCGAGAATGAGGATTTCCCGGCGCGCGCGCTTCAGCTCGTGCACGATTGCATCGGTGCAACCCCCCTTGGGCGAGAAATGCGACATGACGAACGGGGGCGTGAATACTTTGCGGTAAAGCCAGCGCACCACGAAATCCAGTGTGATCCCACCCGTCACGCCCGTCGCCAGCAGCAGCCAATCCATGGCTTCTCTCCCGCGCGCCCCGTGAACCGACGCACCAGGATACCAAGCCCGGCGATTGGGACAAGAGCGGTCATGGGGAATGTGGTGAGGAGGGGGAATACGCCGTTAGAAACGGAAGCCGCGCATTACCCCGCCTAACCACCTTCTCCTACTGTCCACCCAGCGTCACGCGCATGCGTTGATTGATGCTCAGGCGCGGCAGCTCGGGGTTGGGTTCGAGTTCGATTACGCACTCGCGGGTTCGCACGTCGTTCAACTGAAACGGCAGATCCTGGACGATGGTGCGGCGTGAGTAATAAACGTCGGAGATGCGGACGACCTTCCCATGCCACGTGCGGGCGCCGGAGGGTGCATCGTTGTCTTGGATCGAGGCGCTTTCACCAACGTGAATAGCGTCGCGGCCGGCGAATTCTTGTTCGATTTCGGCTCGAACAATGCGCGGCGTGTTAGGGCAGAAGAGGATGGCGGGCTGGCGCGCTTGCGGGCCGAGCAGATCGCCGGCGCTGACGTTCAGCCGCACAATGGCGCCTTCAACGGGAGCAGTGAGTTTGCACTGCTTGAGGGCGTAGTCGGCTTGCTCGCGGACCGCCTGTTTCTCCTTTACTTTCTGCTCGGCGCGGGTCAATTCCTCGCCAGGGTCCTGGAGCTTCAATCCGTCAAGCTTGAGGTTCTCGGCTTTCTCGGCGTCTTCAAGGCTTTTGACCATTCCCGCGGCCACGTCAACTTCCTCGGCGCTAGCCAAACCCTTCTCGCGTGATAGCTTAGCGCGAGCAAGAACCTTTTTGGCCGGGTCTAGTTTGTGCTGAACGGCCGTGATGGCCAGCTCCTGCGCCTGGATTCCCAGATCGTGCTGTTTCTGGACTTTCTTGGCCTGATCGCGGAGAACCTCGGCGTCCTTGAGGTCGGCTTCGGCGCGTTGGAGATTGGTGCGCGCCAGCGTGTCGTCCATTTCCAGCAGTACCGCGCCCGGGGCGACGGCGTCGTTCTCCTTCACGTTTACTTCCTTGACGCGGTTGGGTTGGACGAGGATGGGGTAGAGTTGCCGCATCCCGCCTTCCACGTCGACGAGCCCGTAGCAGATGACTTTGTGCCCATCCTGCTCGTTGCCGGGCTTGTCCGCCTTATCGGCGGCCGGGGAGTGCAGAATCCATGCGGTGCCCGTCACACTGACGACCACGAGGGCCACGCCGAATACCCAAGTATATCGGAGCAAACGGCCGGCGGTCGAAGGGCGTTGAGGGAAATCGTTCATAGGTCGTTCCTCGAGTAAGCGGAGTGACGGCCCGAACCGGTTGCATGGGGAAGCGACTCGGCGAGTTCGGGGTCTTTCAGCGTGCCGTCTTCCAGGTAAAACAGGCGGTCCGCGTAGGGGATGACACGGTGGTCGTGGGCGACGATCAGGATCGTGGAGCCGCGTTCGTGGGCGGCGGTGCGGAGCAATTCCACGACTTGTTCGCCGTGCGCCCAGTCGAGGGCGGCGGTCGGCTCGTCGGCGAAGCAGAACATCGGTTCCTTGATCAGCGCCCGGCCGATCGCGACACGTTGCTTTTCGCCGCCGGACATCTCGGCGGGCCGGAGATGGGACTTCTTTCCGAGACCCAAGAGCGACAGCATCTCGTCCGAGCGCCGCCGGGCTTCGCGAAAGTGCGTCCCTTCGCCCCAACGCAACACCATTTCCAGTTGCTGGCGGGCGGACAAGGCGGGGAACAAGTTGTAGCCCTGGAAGATAAAGCCGCAATAGCGCAACCGGAAGCGCTCGCGCTCCCGATCCGACATTTTCCACAGGTCCTCGTCGAGCGACACAACTTGTCCACTCGTGGGGCGCAGCAGGCCGGAGAGGACTGCCAGGAGCGTCGATTTGCCGCTTCCGGACGGACCCATCAAGAGCGAGATTTGGCCGGGACACAATTCCAAGGAAACGCCGTCCAAGGCCGTGGCCTTGACCTCACCTTCACCGAAGGTGCGCGTCAAGTTTCGTCCTTGCAGCGTCGGCGTCGTGCGGGGCAAATCATCCATCATCTCAACTGCTCCTTTGCAGGAGGCGTCTAGCGCGTTTCGTTTCATGCAGCGATCGCGGGGCAAAGGACACTTATCGAAGCAAGATTGCCGGTTCCACCATGCGCAGCGACCGCATCGCAGCTAGGCCGGAGAGAACGGCCATGACCAGCGTCACGGCGCCCGAGCCGGCCAGCAACTCCGGCGGCAGCAGGACCTTGGCGCCCATGAGGTCGGCCACCCATGCCAGGCAGAACACAGTCGGAAACGCGATAATTACGCCGCTGATCCCGACCCAGAACGACTGGCTCATCACCGCCATCGCCATCCGCCAACGCGGAATGCCAAGGGCTTGCAACACGGCATACTCGCGGACCGCCGCCGCGGTTGCCGCGTACAGGGTTTGGCTGGTCACGACGGCTCCGACAAGAAGCCCTAGTAACGCGGCGTATCCCAGTGCAATGCCCGCTTTGGTCTTGAAGAGCCAGTGCAGCCGCGACCGCAGCGAAAACTCGCTGGCGGTGAAGACGGCCATCGTTGGCCGGTCGCGATGGGCTTCGATGTCTTGGTTGCGCAACCGCGCCACCACGGCCGGGGCGTCGGCGGGGTTTTTGCATCGTGCCAAGATGTAGGTCGCCTTGTAATTCTCGGGCGACATACGGCTCATCAGCACGGCGCGGGCGGTTTCGATAGAGCAAAAGATGTACGGACCCGCAATGCTCTTCAATCCATGAACCATACCGACGACGCGTACCCGATGGCCGTTGATCTCGCCGGTGGCGCCGATTCCGCTGATCGACAGCCGGTCCAACTCCGAATCGTCGATCACCACCGCGCCGGGTTCCGTTAGCGCCGTGCGCAGTGCGGGGGTCAGCTCTTCGACAGCGCCCAGAGCGTTGTCCTCGAGCCGGGAACCGATGACGATGCACAGTTCCGCCCCGCCCGTTGGTTTGACCCACTGGCCGAACGCTTGAATGTAGATCTCGCACTGGTCCACTTCCGGCTGGCTTGCCAACCTGGAGAGGTACCATTCGGGGATCGGCCTTGCGACGTCGACGCTCAGCACACTGGGCGGACACAACCAAATATGGGCACGGGTGTGGTCGATCGGGATTGATGTCACCGAAAACAACCCCAGCAACAGACCGCACTGAAGGGCGATCAGCACGGCGCTGAAGGACACCGCCAACACGCCGGGCAGAAAGCGTTGGCGGTCGTACCACAGGGTTGTCAACGAATAACTCATCCGCTTGTTCTCACGGAAGGAAAAACGGCAAAGTTTGGTTGTCCGTCACGCCGATTGGTTCGCGACGAACGCGTGCCGCTCCGCGGCTTTCAATCTTGGAGCGTGAACCTTGAACGTCGAACTCGGCACGTCCGCCAAGCTCGAATCAATAAAGGTCTGATGCCACAGTTGCGTTGCCAATACGCCGACCAGGCCCATTTCGACCGACAGGCGGTACGGCGAGCGCGCCCACATTGAACGGTACGCCGTACGCCAGTGGGTCACGGCTGCCGGGTTGAAATACCCGGTCTTACGCAGCGATTCCTCACTCAGCAGCTGATCAACGTAGGCCGGAGCGCGGTCGCCGTGGAAGCTGTCGAACGGGGCGCGGAACATCACCTTTGGGCGGCGGGCGATCGACTTGGGCAGCCAGCGCTCCGCGAGCAGCCGCAGCAGATATTTGTCGCGCAAGCCGCGCAGCTTCCAGCGCGGGTGCAATTTGGCCAGGAACGCAAATACGTCTTCGTCGAGGAACGGGTAGCGCGTCTCCACCGAGGAGTGCATGGCCACGCGGTCGCCCTTCGCGGTCAGCAGCAGTCCGGGCAGCAGAATGCGGCCGCCGAAGCACACTCCACGGTTTACCGGGTGCCAGCGGCGCATTCGTTCGACGTTGAGTCCCAGATCGGCGTACGCGGATCGATCCCTCATGACCTCGAGCATTTCGGCGCTGAAAAAGCGCAACTTGGACAAACTGACGAGGCCATACAGTTCAAGGAACGCGTTATCGCCGCCCACCGATTCCCGGACGGCCACGGCTTCGGACCAAGGAAAATGCGGCGCCTTCCCCAACCACAGCGACAAACGCCGCAACCATTCGCCGGCTCGCAGGCCCGGCACCGCGTCCAGCCAGCTCAGCACCCGGTTGATCTTGTACCAGGGGTAGCCTGCCATCCACTCGTCCGACCCCTCGCCGGTAAGCGCCACCTTGTAGCCGCGGGCGTGAACCGCCTCGGCAAGCATCAAGAGAGCCGTGCACGAGGTATCGATGACCGGCCCCTCGGCCGCCTCGATCAGGCGCGGATAATTGGCAAGGACTTCCTCCGCGCCGCAGTTTACTACGATAGGCTCGGTGCCGTGCCGGCGCGCCGACAACATCGCGGCCTCGGTCTCGTCCAGACGCGGGTCGTCGATGCGGATGGTGAACGTCGGGATCGGCTCGCCGCGCACCTTGCCGGCCAGGGCCACCACCATGCTGGAATCCACGCCGCCGCTAAGGTACGACACCACGGGTACATCCGCCCGCAACCGGCGCTCGACGGCGCGCATCAGGACGCTTTCCAGTCCGTCCACCAGCTCCTTCGAGTCGCCGTCCTGCTCATGGCCTTGGTCTGGGAAGTCCATTTGCCAGTAGGTCCGCTCGTCGACCCGCGCTTCTTCGCCGGGGCCGCCAAGCTGAATGCTAAGGTAGTGACCCGGCGGCAGGATCTGGATCCCCTCGAAGCACGTCATCGGCCCAGGCAGGGCGATGAACGTAAATAACTGATTGATCCCGCGTCGATCGGGCCGGGGCCTCACTAGTCCCGACGCCAAGAGGGCCTTGATTTCCGAGGCGAATAGAAACCAATCGCCCTGCCTGGTCCAGTAGAGGGGACAGATGCCGAAACGATCGCGCCCCAACACAAGGCGGCGGCGTTTTGCGTCCCACAGGGCCAACGCGAACTGGCCGCGCAATTGCTCGAACATGCCCTCTTGATGGTCTTCCCACAGGTGCGGGATCAGTTCGGTATCGCAATGGGTGGAGAATCGATGTCCCAGGCCCTCCAAGCGGGCGCGCTGTTCGGGATAGTCGAACAACTCCCCGTTGTAGACGACGCCGACACTCCGATCCTCATTGAAGATCGGTTGCCGGCCATCCTTCAGTCCGACAATGCTGAGCCGCCGGCTGCCGAGGGCAAGGCCGGGCGCTTCGAGGTACCCGTCCTCATCGGGGCCGCGATGGAAGATCGCGTCCGCCATCGCACGCACCATCCCCAGCGGGACGTCGCGCCGCCCCGTTAGATCGATTACCCCGGCGACACCACACATTCCGGTTGGACCTCCTATGCCTGGAATATCGAATGATACGGAAAAGCATACAGGATCAGTGACTGGCCGAACAGACCCTAGAGGGCGACGGATCTGTTCACCCGATCACTGATCGATGGCCCGGGGCCGCCATTCTTGCCGCCGGGTTTTTTTTGGGCTTCGCTTTCGTCCGCGTACAGTTGCCGCACACGGCGTGCCAGCAACCGGTCCACCAGCCACGGAAGGAGCCGATTAATGCGCAACATCCACCGAGCATCCCAGCCCAGGACCGACTCCGTACGATTCCTTTGGATCGCCCGAATGATTCTTTTTGCCGCGGCTTCCGGCGACATTCCTTTCGTGAAATCAATTTTCATGCGTCCTTCGTTCCGCAACAGATGGCTCCCCAGATCGCTGCGTGTCAGGCCTGGGACGATTAGGAGCACATCAATGTTGAACCGGGCCATTTCGCCGCGCAGAGACTCAGTCAAGCCATTGAGGGCGAATTTACTGGCGGAGTATTCCGGCCATGCGGGCAACCCGCGCCGCCCGCACATGGACGAAATGTTGACGATCGCCGGATTTCGCCCGCGCGCCAGGTGAGGGATCGCCAACCGGATCAATTCCGCCGGTGCGAAGAAGTTGACCTCCATGATTTGCCGCAAGATCGCCTCGGACGAACTCTCGAAATGGCCAAAGCTCCCGACGCCCGCGTTGTTGATCAGCACGTCGAGGCCGCCGAAGCGCTCGATCGCCGCGCGTATTGTGCGTTCCCGATCCTCCGGCCGCGTGATGTCCGCCGGCACGGCAACGACATGCGCTCCGTTAGCCGTTAACGCGCCGGCGAGGGCGCTCAACCGATCGGTCGAGCGCGACGCCAGTACGAGGTTCGCTCCTTCCTTGGCGAGAGCCTCGGCCACACGCCGGCCGATTCCCCCAGAGCACCCAGTAATAATGATACGTTGGTTCCGCAGATCCCGCACAGCGACCCCACATTCTGTAACATTTGCAATCGGCCAACTTTCCCAGACTGCCACAATTTACCAAACTAGCATTGCACGCTAAACCTCTTCTCTGCCAAAAACGCCGATCAAGCAAAGGGCGGGGCGGTTTTTCCCAAATCTGCGTAATAGGCATCACATTCGCCCCGCACGATATTGCCGGTACAGATCGATTCAGATCATTTCACCGGAAGATCTGCAATGACGTGGAAGCGGAACGATTTGACCGACAGCGATGAACCCGACGAGGATGATTCGCAAGTTGGAGATTCCTAGCCGATGCAGGCAGTATCTGTCATGATTGGAAATCCGATTCTCGCAGAATCCAAGTCACCTGCCCGCTTCCATCGCCTTCTGAATTGTCGCCGCGCTCACCTCTGCGTCCAAACTCACTCGCTCGCCATCTTGCGTCACCTTCAACGATTTCGTCAGGTCCGCCGCCATCAGACTGTTCTTGGGTAACAACGTGCCTAGACCCTGGATTGCGGCGGGATTGTCTGGTTGAAGGAATGCGTGCAACTTTTTCGCCGCAGGGCCATCGGCGCAGACGCAGAAGGCATGCAAATCGGCAATCTCACCAAGCTGCACCCAGGCGGCGGCCGTCTTGATCTTCGACATCGCAGGCCAAGTGTCTTTGAATTTCAGGGCTAGGAACAGATGTGCCGGGAGCGCGTCCCAGTTATCCACGTGGGCCGCCGCCCACATTTGCGCGGGCGCCTTCATTGCGGCAGGGTCCAGCGCGTCTCTCAATACGCCTTGCAATTCGTGCGGGAGATGGTTCAACCCTTCACGCGGCTTATCGGGCACTTCCTTCATATCCGTGCTCGGCCATGCGACCACCAGTGTCTTATGGTCATCTGCAACCCACAGGCCGGCCTTGCCCCCAACCTGATTCATCTCAAATTCGTAAAGCGTGCGGCTGTCCACGCCCGCCACCTTGGTCGCCTTGAGATCTTTCTGAATTTCAAGGGGATCGCACGGCTGGATTGTTCGCACGATAAGAAAGAATCGGGGCAGAAGCTTGTCGAGCTTCAGGGCCAGAACGGCGTGATCGAGTTCGGCCAGTTTCAATCCGCTCAGGGATTCAATTTGATCGAGGCCCAGGCCGCCTCCACCTTGGTGCGAGCCGTCGAGGAACGGCCGCCCCGCAGGCGTGCGCCACGCTTCGGCGATGTGGAAACCAACCACGAGATGCACGTCATCGGGCAGGTATCCCAACGCGGCGAGTTTAGACGGCAAGACCGGAGCCACCGATTCAGGCCCCGCCTTGTCCCCCGGCAACGAACTGCGCACGGGCCGCTTCTGGATTGCCACCAGTGCCAGGCCCACACCCAATAGCACGATCAGCGCCAGTGCGGGAACGCCGAATTGTCCCCAGCGCGCTTTGCCGCGGGCCGCTCCCGCGGTCTGTTCACGGCGGTTCCAGCCGCGCAGTACCATTACCACCATGACGAGCACATATACTCCCAGCGCGATACGGGCGATGAGCGGCACGTCAATGGCCTGAGTCTTGGGTAAGTTGAAATCGTCAAGGCGGCGCATCAACACGGTTCGCCAAGCATAGACGCCGCCCAGGAGGGCCATCAAAGCCATCACGCCGAGCACCACAAAAGCAATCACGCGATTCGACACAGGCAAGCGCGGATGGGGCGGTATGGGCTGTGGCACGTCTCCTGACCATGATTCGGCTGCCTTGGGTGACATCGGTTCGTTGTGGATGCCGGACCGCATTCGGTCATCGACACCCGGTCTGGACGGCAGCGAGGTGATGTTCTCGGCGCCCGCTGTTCGGCACTGAAATCGTTCGCCGCACCGCGGGCAGGCCAGGCGCGTTCCCGGCTCGGCTCCGGCGGGCCGGATAAGTTGGAAGTTGCAATAGGGGCAGTGGACGGTCAGGTTGTTCATTGTTGACTGCCAATGCACAGAACGCGCGGCGGACATCGTTGTTGCTATTCTATGCTGAATCATTGATCGAATAGTCCGGTAACTCTTTGCCGCACCACGAGGAGTCGCGGAGCAGACCGTGCCTAGGACGGCCTGGATCGACAATATGCCGGCCACCCGGCCGCGAGAATCCAGTGCGGTGGTCGCTCCAGCCTCGCCGCGGCGCAGATCCCACGTTGTCTCCAAGATCTCAGGTCAAAACATCATTTCAAGATTGCCAAGCTGATTCAGGAACAACTGTAGGCATGCAGGCGTCCAATAGCACGGGTCGTTGTTGGAAGGAACATTTGAGTGGTTGCCAGGAATGAATCATGCGGATTTGGCTTATTGAAAACCGATCGGAAGCGGAAGTGGGGGCGCTTGAGGCGCCTCTTCGACAGCTCGCGAACGATCCTGGCGAAGGACACGTTTTGGTCGGGGTTCATCGCTCCGGTCCATCACTTATGCGCGATCTGCGGGCCCAGCCGCTTAACGCTCTTGTCATCGCAGAGGCTGCTTTGCCTTCGGAACCCGTTCTCAGCGAAATAATGGAATTGTCCTTGGGAATTCTAGTAGCGACGAACGCGGAGCGATGCGAACGATTTCAAGCGCTCGCTCATCTGCATCCGCTCTGGTTCATTCCGCCTCGACCGACGCTGGAAACTCTGCGGCTCGCCTTGCGCGGCTTGGCTTCCTGCCTGAAGCGCCAGGAACAATGGAAGTCGCAGATCGCAGGCTTGAAGCAGCGCCTCGACGACCGCATTGTCATTGAGCGCGCGAAGGGAATTCTTGTGCGCCGGCTTGCCATCTCGGAGGACGAAGCGTACAAGCGGCTCCGCATCTCTTCGCGCCGGCAACGACGACAGATTCGCGACATTGCCCAGTCTTTACTCGACACTCAATCGCTTCTCACACCTGAACGCAACGGCTGCTCCGGCGCCATGTCCGCGGAAAATGGCATTGAGTTGGAAAACGGACATGGCTGACGTTCGCACCAAGTAGGGAGGCTCGGAGCGTGCCTAACAGGCTTGGGCTGTTGATTCCCAACTGACTGATCGCGCGAGCCCTCGCCTTCAAGCGATCTCCGCCAGGTTCCCTACCGTGGATTTGCGCTTGCAATGTTCGCCGGCCAATCAAGCGTTGGTAATCTTTACATGTGTCTGGGGCAATGATTCAGGATGCGAACATTTTTTTTCTCAATTCCGTCCCGATTCGGCCGCCAAACTCAAGAAAATACGCAGGAATTGAGGTAAAAAGCGGATATTTCCGTTGTAGGGATAATTCTTGACAAACGGGAGAGTTGTCTACTATTGTTAAGCAACGGAAACATGGGCTGGCCCCGTTTGCCAGCCGCTTCGCAAAGGAAGCAATGGAAATTGCGTTGTGCGCCCAGGCGACCCGACGATAGATTTCGTCCTGCCTTCGATCGCCTCCCCCCTTCAAGGACCGAAGGAAGCTGTCAGAGGAAACGGGTGCGGCCCAGTGCCCCTTGGCTCGCCGTCAATGGACGATGAAGCCTCTGGCAGCCCCGAAATGACTCGGCCCCGTTGCTGCGTCTGAAGCGAACTGACTCCCCACGACCGAAACATGTGGCGAATGCCATATGTGCTCAGATTATCCCGCCGCATTCGCGCTGTCCTCGAGGGACACATGCGGACGAGTAGGTCGGTCCAACGCCGGACCGTCTCCTGCCTCCAAGGGCAAGGACACGGCTCCGCGCCGCGATTCCTTATGGGACCTTGGAAGGGAGAGTATAGATGACCGGCAACCGGCTAGCTGTGATCACCGATGACCCGGTGTTAGGCTCGGCGTTACAAAACTTGCTCAAGGGGAGCCTGCATCAAGCGCCGTTCATGTGCGGCTTGAACAACGCACGCGACCACATCGGCCGAGACACCGACGGCTTGCTTCTTGTGGCCGTGGCTTCGCTCGCGGAAGCTGAGAAAGCATTTCGTCTGATCCAAGAAACCTCGATACAACAGTTTCCTATGCAGATCGTGTTGATCGAGGGAGAGGCCCTACCTCGTGGAGAGGGTCGCAACAACCTCGATCACCACATTACCGCCCGGCTCCGTTGGCCCGATGACAGCCAGCGATTGCTCCGGCTCACGCGCGAGCCGCTGGGAAAAGGGGCGGGCTTTCTCGGCACGCGTACGGAAACGCTTGAGGAAATCATCAGTCGCCGGCTATTGAGCCAGACGCCGTCCTTGCTGCCGCTGGTGGAACGCATTGCCCTCGCCGCGGTCCATGATGTGACGGTTCTCCTTACCGGTGAGACCGGCACGGGCAAGACGTTTCTCGCGCGGCTCATGCACGATTGTTCGCCGCGCAAGAGCCATCCCTTCTTAGTGGTTCCGTGCGGCGCCCAGCCGGCGAGCTTGATCGAAAGCGCATTCTTCGGCCACGTAAAGGGGGCCTTTACCGGCGCGGACCGCGCCAAAGAGGGAAAGTTTGCCGCCGCCGGAGAGGGGACGCTTCTCCTGGACGAGATCGACACCCTCGGACTGGAACAGCAGGCGGGGTTGTTGCGCGTGATCGAAAGCGGCGAGTACGAACCGGTCGGCTGCAATGAGACCAAATGTTGCAGCGCGCGCATCATTGTTGCCAGCAACTGGGATTTGCAAGAGGCGGCCGACAAGGGCAACTTCCGCCAGGACCTTTACTACCGTCTCAACGTTATGTCGTTCCACTTGCCGCCCATACGGGAACGTGTGGAAGACGTCGAACCGCTGGTGCGTGGAATGGTGGCGCGATTTAACACGAAATTCCGCAAGGATTTGTTCGAACTATCGCCGCAAGCGCTCGCCGCCTTGCAGACGTTTCAGTGGCCCGGCAACATTCGCCAACTCGAAAACGCCGTTCAGCAGGCTGTACTCGTCAGCAGCGGTCCCGAGCTACTCTTGGATCACCTCCCGCAACCGGTACGCGAGTATTCTCCGCCACCACTAAAAATGAATGGGCAATCGCCGAGCGCGTCCCTGGTCTACAACCGCGAAGCGGTGGAACGAGACGTGATCCAGAAAGCATTGGCTGCGCACGGCTACAGTCGTGCCCGTGCCGCCCTCTCTCTCAAGATAAGCCGGGTGACGCTTTACAAGAAGATGAAAAAGTACGGTCTGATGGGTGCGCCCTCACTTCGATCCTCCGTCACCTGATCTCGGCGCGGCCGGTCCTTATCAACCCAGGGCCGCGCCGTTATGGGCAGAATATGCGCGCCGGTCTCAAAAATCCTTCAGAATCGTCACGACTTCGGTTTGGGGCGAACCGCCCGTCACATGGACGTTCCGCGCCGCATCCACGAACACATTGACCTCGCTGCGCACGCCAAATTCCGGAAGGTAAATGCCGGGTTCGACCGAAAAGCAGGTGCGCGGCAGGACGCGTCGTTCCTCGTGGGTTTCGAGATTGTCCATGTTGGCGCCGTTGCCGTGGGTCTCTTGGCCGATGGAATGTCCGGTCCGATGACAGAATGCGTCGCCGTAGCCTGCCTTTTCAATAACCGCGCGGGCGGCGTCGTCGACTTGCCAGCCTTGCAGCGGTTGATTCTTGGCAAAGGCGTCGCGCACCGATTGAATGGCGGCATCGCGTCCGGCGGCCACGATGTTGAAAATGTCGCGGTATTTCGCCAGGATTTCTGTGCCAACGAAGCCCGTCCAAGTGAGATCGCTGTACACCGAATTCGGCCTATCGAGCTTGGCCCACAGGTCGACGAGGACAAAACTGCCTTCGCGAATCGATGAATCGGGCCCGGCCTTCGGCTCGTAATGGGGATCACCGCTGTGGGGGCCGACGGCGCAAATCGGCGGATGATCGGTGATGAGGCGGTGCTCGGCGAAGTGATCGAGAATGTGGCGTTGGACCTCAGTTTCGCAAACCGATCCCGCCCTGCGTACGCGGTCAGCGATGAAGGCGAAGGCGCTATCGAATGCCGCGCGGGTATGCTTCGCGGCTTCAAGGTGCATGGCCCATTGCTCGTCGCTCCAACATGCCTCAAACATTTGAACCAGATCGCCCGACGGGACCACTTCGACGCGGAACGAACGCACTAACTCAACGGTTCCCGCATCAACGCGCGAGACATAAGGATTGGCGTTGCGGGGGACATACTCCATTGCCACGCGATTGGCGCCCTTTACCAGTTCGGCGACGCCGGCTTCGAGTTCCTGCCAGCGTAGGTAGCTCTTCTGCGCGCCCGGAAGCGCTTCGAGCGAATGGGGTTCAATTCGGTGCGTGAGTTTACGCGGTTCCCCGCGCGCCGGCACATAGTAGAACCAGCGGCGCGACAACATTTGTTCCGGCGTCAACCCAACGACGCGCCGGGCGAGGATGTTCAGCCCACGGAAGTCATAGAGGAGCCAGCCGTCGAGACCTTGTTGCACCAGCGCCGCTTGAACGGAGGGAAGGTCAAACATGGTGGTCATTCCATTTTTGTGAAAAAGAGAGTCTTTCCGCGAGCAGGCCCGTTGCGACCGGTAGGATTTTCCCTTCTCCGACCGCACGCGCCTTTCCACGTACGCGTCCGTGCATCATAATCTCTTTTACGCGCCGAGGCGATTTCATCGACCAGCCAGGAGCCACTATGCGAAGACGACGAGTTTCGGGGGGCAACTCGTGGACTACGTGGATCATCACCGGATTTGCCTTGACCGCCTTGGCGCGACCCACCCTTGCGGCGGATGCGGAGATCGACGCCGACGCGTTGCGGCCGGGATTGATTGCGACGTATACCGGCGGGCGCGGGACAGACACGGTATCCGTCACCCGCCTGGAGCCGACCATCGCTTTGGCACTTAAAGCGGGCGAATCGCCTCACCCTCGGCTGGCCATGGAAAATGGCAACGCGCGGTGGGAAGGCTATCTCAAAATCCTGCGAGCAGGCGAGTACCACTTCAAAGCCCAGGTCAGAGGCAAGTTTCGATTCTCGCTGGACGGCAAAGACGTGGTCGTCGCTGAATCCGCCGATTCACCAGTGGTTTCGGAAAAAGCAGTGAAGCTTGGAGCGGGGGTCCACGCCCTGGTTGCGGAGTACGTGCGGCCAAAGGGCAACGCGGCCGTCGAAGTTACCTGGCGGTCCGGGCAATTTCGCGATGAACCGCTGGCGTTCGCCGCGCTCGGACACGACCCGGCGAAAATGCCGGAAAAATTCGCTCACGATGTCCGGGCGGACCAGGGGCGATTCCTCGTGGAGGAACGCAACTGTCTGGGATGCCACAAACCAACCAGCGACAGCGCGCTTCTCAAAGGGCTGGTGTCGCGCCAGGGGCCTGACCTGTCCAAAGTCGGCGAGCGTGTTTTCCCTGGGTGGATCTATCAATGGCTCGAGAACCCGCAGACGATACGTGCGGGAGCGTCGATGCCGGTGCTGTTCAGCGATGATGAGACTGGAAAGGTTGAACGGCACGCGGTTGCAGCGTACCTTGCATCGCTTGGTGGGCCGTTGAAGCCGCAAGCCATTCCGGATGCGAAGAAACCGGTAAACGTCGGGCCGGGCGAACGATACTTCGGTAGTGTCGGCTGCCTCGCGTGTCACCACGAGGAGAGCAAGAAGGACAAGGAATCATCAAGAAACTCGCCGCTATTCTTGCCAGTGCCGTCGGCCTTTCCGCTTACGAACCAGGGAAGCAAGACGACGCCGGAGAAGCTGGCGGCGTACTTGAACAATCCTCTCGCCATTAGTCCGAGCGGGCGCATGCCGCACATGCTCTTGCAAGGCAATGAGGCACAGGAGCTGGCGCGATACCTTTGCAACCGGTCCGATTCAGCAGTTTCGCGCGATCTACCTGCCGCGCCTGCCAAGGAGAAGATTCTGCCTGTCTTTCAGCAGGTGGAACCACGGGTGGAGGAATTGGGAGCTTTCGACAAGCTGACGCCCGCGGCGCAACTCGTAGACCTCGGCAAGCGCTTGGTAATCGACAAGGGCTGTAACAACTGTCACACCATCGCGCCGGGGGGCAAGCCGTTCGCCTCAGTATTCGCCAAAACGACGTTTGAAGACGTCTGCAAGGCCACGGCGCAGGCAAGAGGCTGCCTGTCGACGGAAAGCGGCAAGCGCGGACCGGCGCCTTGGTTCGACTTTAACGAGGAGGAGCGGAAGAGCGTTCAAGTGTTCTTGAAAGAGGGCGCGAACGGCGCTGGAACTCCGGCTCCCGCCTTTGCCGCCCGTGTCACCCTTCAGCGCTTCAACTGCCTGGCCTGCCACACGCGCGACGGCGAGGGCGGCCTCAGCTCAAGCTTGGTCGAGGATCTGCGCAGGTACGAAAAAGCGGAAAACAGTGAGGCGGTTACGCCGCCGACGCTTACGGGCATCGGCCACAAGCTTCGCACATCAACCATGCGGCAGGTCCTGGTCAATGCCAACCGCGCCCGGCCGTGGATGGCTCTGCGCATGCCGCAGTTCGGAGAAGCCAATGTCGGTAAACTGCCTGAGCAGATCGCCTCCCTGGAGGGGACCGAGCTGGACGATCAGATTTACAAGGTTGCCCTCTCGGCGGAAAAACTGGAAGCGGGCAAGAAGCTCATCGGCAAGAGGGGATTCGGGTGCATCTCGTGCCACGATCTTGCGAATGTTCCAAACAGCGGCACCCGCGGCCCCGACCTGGCACGCACCACGGATCGGGTGCGTTACGATTGGTACTTGCGCTGGCTCGAACAGCCGCAGCGGATGCAGCCCGGCACGCGAATGCCTTCGGTATTCTCCGGCGGAAAGTCGTTGCTCGACGGCGTTCTTGGCGGCCATGCGGATGCACAGGCCGAGGCGCTGTGGGCCTATTTGTCGCTCGGGCCGGGGATGCCGTTGCCGGAGGGCCTGGAACCGCCCAAGGGATTGATCCTGAGCGTCAAGGACAAGCCGGTTCTGCTGCGAACGTTCATGCCCGATGCCGGCGCGCGGGCGTTGGCGGTGGGTTTCCCCGGCGGGGTGTCGGTGTCGTTCGACGCGGCGACGTGCCGGCTCGCTTATGGTTGGTCGGGTAACTTCCTCGATGCCTCACCGGTCTGGAACGATCGCGGCGGCAACCCGGCCAAAGTGCTGGGCCAGCGTTTCTGGACCGCGCCGGCCGGTTGTCCCTGCGGTGTGAGCTACTCCAACGAGCCGCCCGATTTCGCGCGTCAAGCGGGCGACCCTGCCTACGGCGCTCCCTTGCTGGAAGGGAAAGTCTTCGCCGGTGAACGCCAACTCCGCTTCGACGGCTATTCCGTGGACAAGGCGGGCGTGCCGACGTTCCATTATCGCGTGAACGCAGCCGATCCGGAGCCGATTAAGGTCAGTGAGCGTCCCGAAGCGCTTCATTCGGGTGGCGGCGTGGGCGTCTCGCGGCGATTCAGCCTGGATGTAGCGACGAAGCAGACGCCGTGGCTGCTGGCGGGGGAGACGGGCAAGGAGCCTCGCGTACTTGATGCCAAAGGAGTAGCCGTCACCGTTGATCTGAAGACCGCGCCCGTTGAACTGGCTGCCGACCGAATTATCGTCTTGCCGCAAGACGGCGACAAAGCTCTGGTCTTGACTCTTGCCGCCGCGCCGGAAGGCAGTCGCTGGCTACTGAGGCAGCAAGACAAGAAGTGGCAAGTGCTGGTTCGCCTGCCGACCGCGAAGGAAGCGGGCAAGGTAACGGCCGCCGTCAATGTCTGGTCGCTCTACCGTGACGAGCCGGCGTTGTTAAAGGAAGTTCTATCATCGAAGTGACTGAATAATTGGCGAGCCGGGAGCGTCAGCTCCGGAGGAATCTGACAATATCCGTCACTAACGGTCCCAACACGCCAGCGAACAGAGATTCCCAGGGGATATTAATGAAGCGCTTTTCTTTCTTGTCTCTCTGGACCGCAATCTGTTTCCTCTCAGCGCTGGCCGTTGTTTGGGCCGCGCCGAAGCCGGCGTACATCAAGAAAACCAACCGCGTCGACAGCCTTCTCGCCATGCTCAAGGCCGGCGGTCTGCCGACGTTGGAGGGCAAGTGGCAATACATCGGCCCGTTCGACAACGAAGGCGGCGCCGGCTTCGACGCTTTTTATCCGCCGGAAAAGGAAATCGACCTCAAGAAGACCTACCCAACGCTTGACGGCGACGCCGGCTGGAAGGAGTTCAAGAACTTCAAGGTCGGCGCGATCAACGACTTGAAGTTCTTCAAGCACAATGACAACGCGTGCATCTATCTCTATCACGAGATCGAAGTCACCGATGCCGTGGAATTGCCCATCGCGCTGGGCAGCGACGACGGGCTCAAGGTCTGGCTCAACGGAACCAAGCTGATCGAGGACAACGTGACTCGCGCCGCGGCCCCGGACCAGGACCATGCCACACTCAAGCTGAAAGCCGGCAAGAACCTGTTGCTTGTCAAGATCACGCAAGGCGCCGGCGAGTGGTCCTTCTACATTCGACCCGAGTTGCCGCTGGCATGGCCCAAGGAGATCCGGGCGCAACTGGACAAGGACTTTCCCATAGCCGGAGGCGGCGCGAAACCCACTTCGGAACTCAAGGCGGAGGCTGTTCACTACAAGATCGTGACGGTGCCGACGCCGGCGGAGGCGGTCCTCGAAGTCGGAGGCCTGGACTTCCGCCCGGACGGCAAACTTCTGGCCTGCACGCGCCGCGGCGATGTCTGGCTCATCAGCAATCCGGATTCGGAAGATCCCGAAAAGGTGCGCTTCAAGAAGTTCGCCACGGGATTGCATGAGGCCCTGGGCCTGGTGGTGGACCACAAGGACGTCTACGTCGTCCAGCGCCCGGAGTTGACGAAGTTGGTGGACACCGATGGCGACGACGTGGCCGATGAATATGTCAACGTCTGCGACAAGTTCGGCGTCTCCGGCGACTACCATGAATTCGCTTTCGGCCCCGCCCGCGACAAAGACGGCAACTTCTTCCTGACGCTGAACGTCGGCTTCGGCGGCGGCCACCAGTCGAAGGCGCCGTGGCGCGGCTGGTGCGTCAAGATCACGCCCAAGGGCGAGCTGATTCCCTGGGCCACCGGCCTGCGTTCGCCCAACGGCATCAACTTCAGTCCCGATGGCGACCTCTTCTATGTCGACAATCAGGGCGAATGGGTCGCCACCTGCAAGATGCATCACGTGAAACAGGGTGAATACTACGGCCATCCTGCCGGCCTGCGTTGGGTCAAGGACTCTCCTTACGCCAAGGACATTCCCGAGAAGCACCAGAGCGGCATGCTCTACGACGGCCAAAAGGGGCAGAACGGCGTTTCCGGCATGCCGCCCCTGACGCCACCGTGCATCTGGTTCCCCTATGGCCGCATGGGCCAATCCGCCAGCGAGCCGCGCTGGGACACGACCGCCGGCAAGTTCGGCCCCTTCGCCGGCCAGTGCTTCGTCGGCGACCAGATGAAATCGATTGTCATGCGCGTCTATCTGGAAAAGATCAACGGCAAGTATCAGGGCGCATGCTTCCCGTTCCGCAGCGGCTTCCAGTGCGGCGTCAACCGGATCGTCTTCGGCCCCGACGGCAGCCTCTACGCCGGCCAAACCGCCCGCGGCTGGGGCTCGCTCGGTGGCCAGCCCTACGGCCTGCAACGCCTCGTCTACACCGGCGTCCTCCCATTTGAAATCCACTCCATGCGCCTGACCAAGACCGGCTTTGACCTAACGTTCACCAAACCGCTGAATGCCGCCACGGCCGAGAAGCTTGAGTCGTTCAGCATGTTGTCGTTCACGCACAACTACTGGGGCACCTATGGATCGCCGGAGGAGGACAAGAAGCCCGAGAAGATCACCGCCGTGAGCGTGTCGGCGGACAAGAAGTCGGTCTCACTTGCCGTGACCGGATTCAAGCCGGGGCGGATCTATGAAGTGCACGTGGATGGTGTAAAATCCGCCGACGGCGACGCGGTGTTGCATCCAGAGGGGTATTACACGCTCAATGAGGTGCCGTAACTCATGTAATGGAACGCTCCATGAAGAAACACCGCTACATCATCCTCAGCAGCCAAGGCGCCAGCCTCGATTTCTCCGAGGGCGTCGCCCAACTGCCCGGCTTGTTGCAACCCATGTGGTACTCCGACGCCAAATATCAGGATTTGCAGGACCTGATGG
>Ga0207158_1069_pt2 | contig 24614 bp, 25 predicted proteins | sample Alteio_BWMinHeat_22_FD_153512 | JGI IMG/M metagenome (GOLD analysis project Ga0207158, IMG submission 153512) | Enriched cells from forest soil in Barre Woods Harvard Forest LTER site, Petersham, Massachusetts, United States -... | ecosystem: Environmental > Terrestrial > Soil > Temperate forest >... | reverse complement strand
CACCGCCGGGAACAGCGCCGGAAACTATACGGTCAGTGCAACCAGCAACGTGATCGTCGGGACCACTACCGTGACCGTTTTGTCGCCGGTCAACAATCCGGTTCTGACTTCGATCGTGGTGACTCCTTCGAGTGCCACCATGAAGCCTGCCGATCAATTGCTGTTTACGGCTCAGGGATTTGACCAAAATAATAACCCGATGAACGGTCTTGTTTTCAATTGGACCGTGACAGGCAACCAGAACTCATTGAGCCCGGCCTCGGGCGTCTCCACGACGCTGACCGCGGGTAATCAGGGTGGGACCTTCACGTTAAAGGCGGCTAACGGCACGATTAGCGGTTTGGCGACCGTCACTATCGTCATTTCGCAGACAACGAGCACCCTCCAATTTAATCCGACGTCCTATTCCGTGAACGAAGGCGCCGGGCTGGCCACGATCACGGTTACGCGAACGGGCGATACCAGCGGAACCTCCACAGTCCAATTTGCCAGCGCCGATGGGTCCGCGACCGCGGGCAAGGACTATACGGCTGTGTTGGGGACATTAACCTTTAATCCCGGCGACACCTCCAAAACTTTTGATGTCCCGATCTTGAATGACCGTGTGGCTGACGGAAACGAAACCGTCAATTTGAGTCTCAGCAACCCCACAGGCGCGACTCTGGGCACCAGCAGTGCGCTGTTGACCATTTCCGACCAGAATCCGCTTCCTCCGCCGGCGCCGGCACCGTTCATCAGCGCGCTCGAGCCGTTCTCCGCTCCGGTCGGCTTCGGTACCCCGTTTACGATGCGGGTTCTCGGAACGGGATTTGACGCCGTGGCAGGACAAGTGATTTGGAATGGCAGCACGAGCCTGCCGGTTGTATCGCGCAGCACCACCGAAATCGATGTGACTGTCAATCCCACGATCTGGAACAACACAGTCGGCCAGTATCCCGTGATCGTGCAAAATCCGGGTCCGGTTAATTCAAACCAGGCGATCTTCACGGTCCGGTCCACAACCCTGGGCAATCCGCCGCCGTTTGTGGTGCAGGATCCGAAAGCCAATCCGAACCCCACCTATACAAAAACGACCAACCTCACCGTCCTCGGTGGAACCTTTACACCGGGCGGCGAAGTGAATTTGACGTATGACTGGGAGCCTGTCGGAGCGCAGCCGTCAACCTCGCTATCGGCCAATAAATCGCACAGCGCCAGCAATATCACGGCCACCTTTACCGGTCCCGGCACATATCAATTCCAGGTCACCATTACAGATGTCATTACCGGGCTGGCCATTAAGACAAATGTTCTTACGGTTCAAGTGATCCAAAATCCTACGACCATTGACGTGGAACCGAAGAATCAGACTATCGCCATCGGGCAGCAGCTCAATTTGACCGCCACGATCAAGGATCAATGGGGTAATATCCTGACCTCGACGCCGGCATGGAGCTCCAATGCCGGTCCGGGAACCCTGTCGTTCAGCAAGCAGAATGCGACCTTCTCGGTGAATGACGCGAGCATCCAGCACGCGGTGGTGACGGCCTCGCTGGTGACGCCGATCAATCCTTCTTTGTCCGATTCCGCGGCCGTGAACATTCTCATTTCCGGGAGCAGCGGAGCCGCCGACCTCAGTAACGCCGTTCCGGCTCCGGTTCCCTACAAATCCAGCTCCGGCTTGCCCGGTGTCACCTTCAAACATCTCGCTGGCGGGACAAAAATCCGCATCTTCTCGATCGACGGCCGCCTGGTTCAGACGCTGTATGCCGATGCCGCCGGCAGCGACAAACTCTGGGATCTGACCAATTCAAACGGCAGCCGCGTCGCCAGCGGCGTCTATCTGTACATCATGGAAGGGGCCGGCCAGAAAAAAGAAGGCAAGCTCGTCCTGATTCTTTAAACCCGCCTGCAATCTGTTAGAATAGTCCCCGTGTCATTTCAAAGCACCCCCGTCAGCAAGAACATTACCTGGCATCACGGTAAGTTATCGGATGCCCAGCGTCAGGAAAAACTAGGCCAGAAGGGTGTGGTCATTTGGTTTACTGGCCTATCCGGCTCCGGCAAGTCCACAGTGGCCCGCGAGGTGGAACTGGCCCTGATCGAGAACGCGAAGAACGCTTTTGTGCTGGATGGGGACAATATTCGCCACGGGTTGAACAAGAATCTGGGGTTCTCACCCGCAGATCGCACTGAAAATATAAGGCGAATTGGTGAAGTGGCTAAGCTATTCTGCGAATCCAACGTAATATGCCTCACGGCATTTATTTCGCCGTACAAGGCAGATCGCGACGCCGTGCGGGCCCTGTTGAAACCGGATCAATTTTTAGAGGTGTATTGCGCGGCAACCGTTGACGAATGCGAAGCCCGGGATGTGAAGGGTCTCTACAAGAAGGCCAAAGCCGGCGAAATTAAAGAATTTACCGGTGTTTCCGCACCTTATGAAGCCCCTGATAAAGCCGAACTGATTCTTCAAACCGGGGGAAAAGAAACACTCGAAGTAAGCACCCGCCGAGTCCTCGACCTCCTCCAGCAACGCAGCATCATTTAATCGGTCCAGTTAACCCAAATTTAACAATGGATTAACATCCCTGTAATGGGGGGGTTGCATACTTTATGTATGGATATTCGACCCCGGCTGGAGAATTACCAGCTTCCGCCTTTTCCGCTCCCGCGACTCGCCAGGATCCTGACATCGGTGCTCCTGGTGCTGGTCATAGGATTATGTGTGGTCAACCAAGGCACTGACTATCCCGCGGGCGGGGTTTCCCTGAAAGGGATGTGGCGGCAATCTCCGCACGTTCGATCGTTGCAGTCAGCGCCCATAATGAAGGTTTACCCCTTGACCGTCGCGGCTCCGAAACCGCTGAATGCGATGTCTCTCGCTCGGGACAAATCGATCCCGTACAGTTTTGTGTTTGAAGGCAAAGCCCTCTACCATGGCGTCCCGTGCCCGAATGCCAGCGTATTGGTGACTGTATTTACCCCGAAGGGGGATCTTGCCAAGGGCGGAACGACAGAGGCGGACGGCTCCTATCACATTCAAATTGCCGTTAACGCCAATGCCAACGACGCGATGGACTGGCAGATGCAAGCCTACACTCCCGATTTCAAGAAAGTGGAACTTGTCGGCCGAAAGATCATCACTGAAGATAGCTCCGTCTCGATCGACAATACCCTCGCCTTTTTACCCCAAGAAGCTGCCCAATAATCATTCCATTCCCTCGACTCACGAAACCAGGCTGATGGTTGCGTGGTCAAAATCGAACTTACATGGCGACGCGATTCAACACGAATTTTTTCGGCAAGTTTTTCCTTGCATTTATTCTGAACTGCCCCTATAAGCGTAATTCCGAAAACTGCGCGATACGCGAAAATCAGGGAGAATAGTCATGAAGAAACAATCATTGCCAATCATCTTAGTTTTAGGGCTGGGCGGACTTCAGATCGTTCCGGTCGCCTCGGCTGACGACGGCCAGGCAAAACCGGGCGCATACGAGCAAAACCAGACCATTGAATGGGTCACAACCTTATTCAAAAGCTTCTGCCACCGCGACCCCGATCCGGCCAGTTTAAACGCTTACGTCAACGCGGCGCGAGAAGGCCGGCAATCCGCGAGCCAGATCCACGATGCCGTCGCCAAATCCTGCGGGCAGAGTGGGCAGAAGCAAGCCTTCGAACCCTGCCAGCACGTGTCAGGCATCAAAGACATCTGCGGCCCTGCAAGTAACTAGCTAAAAGACGCTTAAAAATAGACGCAAAACAGCGGTTTACCGTAATGTAACATCGGTTTAACCGCGGCGCAATATGCTTCGGCTATACTCTCAGGCAAGAGAGGGGGGAAGGAGCAATACCATGACTCTGACCCTCGCCAAGCAAGCTGTAGCCATTGTAATGTACGTCCTGGGTGGGGTCCCCATCAACACCCACAAAGATCTATACCAACCGGCGATAATCCACGCCCGCCCGGCGGTTCAGACGGTCCGCGATACGATCGGCCCCGGCCTCTGGGGCGTGCCGGGAACCCCCGACATTCGACTCACTACGTATATTTACCATTTTGATGGCCTGGCGCTGTTCAAAGGCGAACCCATCGCAGGGGCCAAGGTCATTCTCCACGTCACCACGTCGCGAACTGTCGAGGTCCGCGAGGCCATGACGGCTGACAACGGATCGTACGAAATCGTGGTGAATTTGGAAGGATCGCGCAACGAACCGGTGGACTGGCAGATGACCGCTTACACGCCCGACATGAAAAAGGTGGAACTCGTAGGCCGCCGCATCGCCATGCGCGAGGATGATTCCGTTATAGTCCATAACAATCTCGACCTCCTCAGTCCGCAGGGCTAATCCCGACAGCCTTTCGCCCATTGCACCGATAGACCCACGTGTTGGCAGACATATTTAACCGAAAATTCACATTCGCTTAATTCCCTCGTAACATCTGTCCAGCACAATCTTAGAAGGCAGACTCGTTATCAAAATCGTAAATCAAGGACATGAAAGGAGATCGACATGAATATAAAGAATATTTTTCGGCTTGCTTTGGTGATGGCTGTTTCGTTAACGACTTCCGCCATTTGTCACGCCAGCCAATGTGTCGGCAGCACGGCCAACGGTGGCTGCCAGATTTGTTGGGGCGGCACAGGCAGTTATTATTGGCAAACGCGAAATTGCGGCGACGGATCATACGACTATAATCAGTTTAATCCTTCTCCTGGCGTACAGAGCATTCAGCAGACCGGCGGCCCATCCACAGCGGCTGCAGCTAATATTGGATGCCTTGACGACGAGGGTGATTACACGCAAGCAGCTGTTCACGCGATTCGGGACTAACGAGTTTAAGAATTAGGATCAAAGTCAGCCGATCCCCAGACATCTGGGGATCGGCTGTTTTGCGTCAAAGATTTAACCTGAATTTAACTTGAATTACCGTCCATCCCGCTGTATATGCCAATAGGAGCCAGATGGACCCTATTGGAGCCAGTTCCAGCCAGCCAAAACCACCCAATCTGCTGACCGCCCGGCAGGTCGCCGACCTGCTGCAGTGGAATCCCTATACGGTCATGAAAAAGGCCGAAAAAGGCGATCTTCCGGGCTTTAAACTGGGCCGGGAATGGCGCTTCAAGCAGGTCGATATCGAAGCCTGGATAGAGGCAAAAAAGAACGGAAAATGAGCCGAATTCTCGTTATCGATGACAGCGAGCTGGTCAATAACCTCCTCAAAGAGGAACTGACCCAAGCCGGCTACGACGTGGCCCAGGCTCTGGACGCGAATCAGGGCTATGCCACAGCCACCACGTTCCATCCTGATCTGATTCTTCTGGATGTTCAGCTTCCGGATCTCCAGGGGTTTGACCTGATCCGGGTCATTAAGAACAACCCGCAGATGAGACATATCCCGATCATCATGATTACGGGCACGCACCACCAGACCGACCATAAGGTCAAAGCTTTCCAGGCCGGGGCGGACGATTATGTCCTGAAGCCTTTCGAAATGCCCGAGTTAATCGAGCGAGTTCGAGCACTCCTGCGGCGCAGCGCACCTCAGCGGATTACGGTACCCATCCAGACACCGGCATCCAAAGCGGCCGCCGCTCCCGCAGCGAAGGAGCTCCCACGGCTGTCACTTCGCCAGGCCGTCACCACCGTCCTTGGCGCTCCCTGGACACTCCCCGTGCGAGCGATCTGGCCGCCGATTTCATTCTTCTTCCTAACAGCGGCACTCGGATTGTGTCTGGGGGGACTCGCTTTGTCCGCCGGCGCAGGGGCCAAGGCTGCTGTCGTCGGTCTCATCGTATTGGCGCTGTGGTCCGCATGTGTCGTTGTTCTCGTCGTCACTTGCTCGTTGATGGGACTCCCCGTTCAGTGGAGGGAAGGAGCCGTCATCATCTCACTGGCGGCGACCCCCGTCCTCTTGAAATTGGCCGGGGCGTTCGTGACCACCGCATGGACAACGCTTTCTCCCTTCTATTTCACCGCCAGCCCCGCACTTTTCTGGGACAAGGCGCCGACCTGGGTATACCGATTGGATATTTTTGAACTCTGGGCTGTCGCTTTGGTGGGGCGGCTGGTGCGTCAGCGCCCGGGGGCCTCTCCGATGAAGGCGCGGATTGTAATGCTCTGCATCCTGGGGACGGCGCTGGTTTTTGCCATGGGGATCGATAAATTGGGGGCCGGACAATGAGGACGGTGAGACGTCTATCCGCCGTTCTTCTTCTCTCGAGCTTCGCTTTCAATACGGCGATCGCCGATGATATGTTGATCCCGTCTTTGACGCTTGATGATTACACGCAAAAAGCGATCGACGAAGGGGTTCAGGGCAAAGAGAACGCGCTGACCTTCGAGAGCGCCGGGTATTCGCGGCAGATTGCCTTTCGTCAAACAGACTCGCCGACGCTGTCGGCGGGCTATACGCACACGCGCAGCGAATCCAAAGGCGACGGAATCGATACGCTGACCGATAATCATGAGTCGACGCTGACGTTGAATCAGCCGACGATCCTTGGAACGAACGTGATGGCGACCGGGACCTATGGAGACGCCAATCGGCCCGGATTCAACGCCACCGCGACCCAGCCGCTCTATATTTTTGTCTGGAACCCGGCGCTGCGTGCGCGCCGGCAGGCGGAGCTCTCTTTCGGAGTCGCCAAGGATACTTTCGATTCAACGATCCTCTCGCTCCGTACGCAGGCGCGCACGTTCTATTACAACGTCATGCAGGGGAACGAAGCGATTCAGGTGGCCGAACGAAAACTCCAGTCCTCACAAAAATTGCTGGACGTGACCCAGGCGCTTGTGGACGCGGGGAAATTGGCCCCCGTCGAAAGAATGCGCGCCAAAATCGTTGTGCAGACGGATACCCGGCAGCTGGAAAACACAACCGTCTCGCGGGACCAGGCCTTGCTGCAGGCTAAGAACTTTATTTATTGGCCGTTTGATGAACCCGTTCATTTCACGACGCGGCTGCAGTTCAGACCCTTTTCAGTATCCCTCGATCGATTGGTGGAATACGCCATGCTTCATAACCCTGAGCTGAGAACGCTGCAGCGCAATCAGGAGCTGGCGCGCTTGACCACCCAGACCGCGATGGAAACGACGCGGCCGACCTTTTCGCTGAATTCCGGTTATAGCTATGTTCAAGCCGATCCGCTCACGGTGACCCATGGCTGGACGCTCGGCGGCACGGCCAACTGGCTGTTTTTTGATTCCTTTGTCACGCGGGACAAAGTCCGTCAGGCGCGGATTGCCGAAGCCGTCGCCGACCTCAACCGGGCGGACTCAGAGCGCACGATACGCGTGAATGTCGAGAGCGCCTATCTGGACGTCAAAAGAACCGAAAAACAAATCGTGGATTTTCAGAGTTCGCGCGAGCAGGCGCACCACGACGTGGAAGTGGTGCGCCTGCGCTTTCAGAACGGCCTGGAACGTTTGATCGATGTATTTGACGCGGAAAACAGCATGCGTGATCTCGACAACGAATATCTCGGCCTGGTCGTGCAATTCAATCAGTCGAAGGATAAATTGACGCAGCTGGTCGGCACGGATGTGGAGCGACTGCGATGAAACTCCGGCATATGCCCAATCTGGTGCTGATCGCTTCGGCGTGGGGGGGCGTCGTCCTGGTCAACAGCGTGGTGCTGCCGATGCGCTATTCTCCGCGCGTCGCCGTCGAAACGGTGGAGGCCGCTCCGTTGGCTCTGGTGGTGCGGGCCGCCGGGAATCTGGACGCGAAAGCGAGCGTCACGGTGAAAGCGGAGTTCGATGGTCCGGTGGTCTCAAAGAATTTCCATGAGGGCGAAGATGTCGTGGCGGGTCAGAAGTTGGCGGTGATCGGCCGGGATCGTATTCGCCTGGAATATCAGGGAAAACTCGACGGCCTGCATAACGCCAAATCCGATTTGATCCAGGCGAAAAAGGAGGTCAAGCTCCAGAAGACTCTTTTTGACAAACAGGCGGTCGCCTATTCTGCGGTGGAAGATGCCCAGCGTAACCTCGTCAAGGCGACCCAGGCGCTGCGCAGCGCGCAGGAAGCGTTTAATCTCGAGCAGAAGATCTGGGAAGCCTCCGTCGTCGTGGCGCCTTTCTTCGGAACGGTTGTGAAGGATTCGCTCGGCGATGATCGGTCGGTCGCCGCCGGTCGGGAAATCGTCACGGTGGCGGATGTTTCCGGTTATGCGGTCAAAGCCCACATCGATGAATTGGATATTAAGCGCGTGGAGGAAAACCAGCCGGCCGACATTCACCTCCAAATCTATCCCGACAAAACGTTTAAGGCGCGGGTAACGCAAATCGGTTCTCAGCCCGAGTCCGCGGATTCATCGGCTATTCCGGTCGTTCTGACGCTGGAAGAGAACGATGAACAACTACTGAGGCCCAAGCTGACGGCGGACGTCCGGATACTGACCGGTCAGACCTCGCCGATCATGTCTGTGCCGCTGACCGCCGTGGTGAATACCGATGGGAATCCCCATGTTTGGATCCTGGACCTCCTGCACCGGCTTCGATTGCGACCCGTGACGCTGGGCCGCTCCACCCCCGACCGGGTCGAGGTCACGCAAGGGCTTCAAGTCGGAGATCGGGTGGCCACAATCGCCGAGCCGGATTGGGCGGACGGCATGCAGGTATGGCTGGGTCCGCCAAAAAACCTCGGGGCAAAGGGCTCACGAACCCAGCAGCTTTTGGAGAAATGGGTCAAATCATCCAAGCCCGATCCCGAGAAACGACCATGACGGAGCTTGTGCGTCTTCACCAGGTTTTCAAATGGGCGGGAGAAGGCGGAAGCCGAACCAACATTTTAAACGGCATTGACTTTTCGCTCGAGTCCGGTGAATTTCTGGGCATTATGGGCGCTTCTGGTTCCGGTAAATCCACGCTGCTTAATGTGATCGGTCTTCTGGACCAGCCAAGCGCCGGCCGGGTTTTCATCCGGGGGACGGATGCCTCCGCGATGTCTGACGATCAGCTGGCGGAATTGCGCGCGCGATCCATCGGATTCATTTTTCAATCTTTTAATTTGTTGAGCTATTTAACGGCTCAGGAAAACGTGGAGCTTCCGTTGAGTTATGCGGGGCATTTCGACAGCGCGCCGAGGGGCAGGGATCTCCTGCAGAAAGTCGGGTTGTCGCAGCGCAGCGGAGCCTATCCGACCACGCTTTCCGGCGGTGAACGCCAGCGCGTGGCAATCGCCCGGGCTCTGGCCAATCGTCCTGACTTGATTCTGGCCGATGAACCGACGGGGGCACTGGATTCTAAGACGGGGGGGCAGATTATGAACCTCCTGGGCGACCTGCATCGGGACGGCGTGACTGTTGTGGTCGTGACGCATGACGAGTCCGTCGCGCGGCGCGCGCAGCGGATTCTTCACATGAAGGACGGACGGTTCGAATAAATGTTTCTTAATTACCTGAAGGTTTCATTTTTGATGATGCGCTCCAAGCCGGTGCGGTCGATTTTGTCTTTGTTGGGCATCTATATCGGTGTGCTGGCTCTGGTGGTGATTCTCGCCATTCGCGAAGGGATTCGCCGCCAGCTTTATGATCTGTACCGGACTTCGGGCGCCCAGGTGATCTTTGTCCATCCCGGCTATGATCAGGTTCGCAAAGTGATCGGAAAGCTGGGCCCCGATGACGTGACCCGTTTGAAGATGGTCCCAGGAGTAATCTCCGTAGCGCCGCGCCGCGTCTCGGATCAGGACGCCAAAACCGTCGCCGCTTCCATTCATGCGCATCTGGTCGGCATTGATGAGAAATTTGTAGCGGTTTACCGGGTTCCGATCATCCGCGGCCGCTCCTTCCTGGCCAGCGAAGTCCAATCGAACCAGGCCGTTTGTCTTCTCACAGGGGACGCGACGCGGAAGCTGTTCCCTACCGGTGAGCCGCTCGAATCGACGATTGATATTCAGGGCATCCCATACCAGATCATCGGAATCGTGGACTGGAATATGGCCGTCGGCCAGCGAACGTCCGTCCCGGAGGCCGATATTCTGGTTCCGGCGGGGCGTCTAAGCGAAACAAATCCCGGCTTTCTATCGACTCTTGAAGTTTTGGTGGCCCCCGGTATCGCGCCTCCCCAGGCTCTATGGCTGGTCAAGCAGGCGGTTTCCCGCGGCGATCCTCAGAGAGAACCCCTTTACTTTGTGCGATCCCTCGACCAGATGGTGGAACGCAGCCGGCAGTTCAGCGACCGGATTCTGGCCGGCCTTCTGGGTATAGCCGCCATCAGCCTTTTGGTGGGGGGGATAGGCGTCGCAAACGTGATGGTCACATCGGTCACCGAGCGGACGCGGGAAGTCGGGATTCGCAAGGCCCTCGGCGCAAGGCGAACAGACGTTCTCATGCAGTTCCTGGTTGAATCCAGCGTTCTATGCGGCACCGGCGGTCTGCTGGCTGTTCTGACGGGCGCGTTGGGGGTTAGCCTGGCGCCTTCGTTTTTTGACTTTCAAATGCCGCTGATCGTTCCGCCCGTTCCGGTGATTTATTGTTTCGGTTTGACTGTCCTGATCGGAATTCTGGCCGGCGTATACCCGGCGTCCCGTGCCGCCTCTCTGTCTCCTGCCGAAGCCCTGCGATATGAGTAAATCGTGCCGTAAAATCAACCTGATTTTTTCTTAACATTGAATTTACCTGATTGTTCTATATCTGTAACATTCAGGACACATAATTACGGTGTACGATGAATCCTCCGACCCTGCTTTTGATCGATGACGACATTCCGATGATCCAGATGCTCAGGGAAGCTCTGGAGATGGAAGGTTATCGCGTTATCACCGGTTTTGACGGTCAAATGGCTCTTCAGATGGCGTGTACTTATAAACCTAATCTGATTATTATGGACGTGAATATGCCGATGACGAACGGCCTGAAGGCTCTGGAATTCTTGAGGAATATCCCCGACACGGCACGTATTCCGATTATCTTTGTCTCTGGTGAGACATCCAGCAGCATCTATCCCGCGATCGAGTCCGCCCAGCGCGTGGCCTTCATTAAAAAACCCGTCGAAATTGATGATCTGCTCTCCATGACACATCAGTTCCTCCAGCAGTATCAGCCACAAGTCCTATAAACATCACGTCATCATTTAACCTGAAATTTACTTTCCCGCAATCGCCCCGTAACACTCCAAACGCATACTTTAAGTATGCACAGCTTATCTCATCGACGTCTGGCAGCGATCTCTCTGGCTTTCGCGATGTTGTTTTCGCTCTCGCGCATCTTGACGGTCGCCCTGCATATGTCGGGACCCTTTTGGCCGGCAAAAATCAGCCCCATCGCACATCCGCATTTCTTTAAAACGCGGGTTCCCAAGGTCTCCAAACAGTATGCTATGCCCACGAAGGTAGCCAAATCGGAGCCGGCCGACTTTATTTCCCTGCATCTCAACTCGAATCTCATTGAATTCAACATGATTTTTGCAGGCCAGGTGCATTGCGGCACGCAGCCTTGCCCGGCGGATTTGGACCTCACCGTCAACACGACCCGGAACCAGGACCTTCACCGGGTGATCCACACCATGGATGACGGCAATTTTATCCTTCAACTCCCCGTGACCGAAGGCATGCATGAACCGGCCGATTGGAGAATTTCAGCGACCAATCCGGCAGGCCGGATCGCCGAGGCTCACGGGCGAAATCTCCTGGAAGACTCCGTCATTTCCATCGACGTCTCCCTGAACGTTCACTAATCTTTCCCGCCCACCTTTGTTAAAATGAGCTATGTCTCTGATTAACAATGAGCTCATTGCTGAATTAAACGCTATCCAGCAGCCCGGACCCCTTCTGGCCGAGCTTTACCGCCGCTACAGAGATCGCGTAGCCATTGGCACCAGCGGTCAGTTGACCGGATGCGCGCTTATCGATCTGGCCTACAAAGCAGCAGGCGCCAAAATGCGCGTTTTCACGAACGATACCTACCGCCTCTTCCCGGAGACCTACAATTTGTTCAATCAGTTGGAGAAGCATTACAGGATGAAAATCGAGCGTTTTACACCTCCCGAACTTGAACTGAAAGCCATGGTGCAGCAGTATGGCGAATATCTCTTTTTTGACAGCAAGGAGCGCCAGGAGCTTTGCTGCCATGTCCGGAAAGTTTTGCCGAATAATAAGGCGCTCGATACCCTGGATGTGTGGATCACAGGACTCCGCGCCGATCAGTCAAAAGCCCGTGCCGGCGTGGGTCGATTTGAGATCATTCAGCATGGCCTGGAAGGGAAAAAGCGCCCGATCCTGAAGGTAGCTCCGCTGGCGTCCTGGACCGAAGCGCAGGTCCGCGATTATCTTAAAGCGAATAAAGTCCCCGTCCATAAGCTTCTCGACGTGAAGCTCCCGGGCGGCTACTACTACGAATCTCTCGGCTGCATCCTCTGCACGACCCCCATCGGTCCCAACGAGCCCCGCCGCGCCGGCCGCTGGCGCTGGTTTAACTCGAGTGACGAAAATAAAGAGTGCGGGTTGCATCTCCCGCCCAAGTGAACCCCTTCCTGGACGTTGCTCGCCCTCTGGCACTGGCTGCCGCCAAGCGCTTGATGGAGCTGCGCCAGTCCACTCTGGTGAGAGAGCGCAAAGCCGACCATTCGCTGGTTACCAATGCCGACCGGGACGCCGACCAAATCATCCGCCAGGGCCTCCATAAGGCTTTCCCGGAACACGCCGTATTAACCGAAGAAAGCGGCCGCCAGGGCCCTTCAAATGCGCAATACGTTTGGGTCGTGGATCCCCTGGATGGAACCAGGGCTTACGCCAAAGGCACCGTAGGATTCAGCGTCATGATCGGTTTGCTGAAGGATAGCGAGCCGATTGCAGGTGTTGTGGCCGATCCTTTGGAAGGGCATCTGTATGAGGCGGCTTTGGGGGAAGGATGCTGGTATTCCACCCTCACCCCAGCCCTCTCCCTGCGTAGGGAGAGGGTTCACGTCTCGAATCGCCGGGAATTAAATGAGATGCCGATCGTGACATCCACCGGTTTTCCGGAAACATTACATGGACTCATCGCCGAACAGCTTCACGGTCCGTGGGTTCCAGCGGTCAACAGCGTCGGAATCAAAGTCGGGCTGGTCGTTCGCCAGGTCGCGGACATTTATATTAACCATCATTCGGTGCATTATTGGGACACCTGCGCGCCACAGATTATTCTGGAAGAAGCCGGAGGGCGGTTCTCGTTTCTGGACGGCTCGGCGATCACGTATGACCTGGAGAGCGATTACCGACATCATGGACCTACGCTGGCCACGAACAATCAACGACATGCGGACTTGACGAAAATTCTCCAGCCTCTTATGCGACCCGCGGAGTCGTAGACGTAATTTTGTGGGCCGGCGGGATTTCCCTTTCCAGAAGCTCAAAAAGCGGGGGCAGCGAATACGGCTTGATGAGAAAGGCGTACGCTCCGAGATTCATGGCTTCGCGCATGCGTTCGGCATCGGCGAAGGAGCTTTCCACCACGACCCGCGTTTCCGGACAGGTTTTTTTCCAGGTATCCAGCAATCCAAGGGCGATCGACTCTTCCTCATCCAGATCGAGCAGCACGACATTGGGGTGAGCCGTCGAGAAAATCGACAGCGCGACTTCCGGCCCCGGGCAGGTCCACGTGATATATCCGCGGTCCTCAAACGCATGCATCAGGCGGCTTCGCATCTCGGCATCTCCTTCGACGATAATGATCGTATTGTGTCGCATTCCAATGTCCTCCCGATCTTGGACCCCCATGGCCGCCGTCCAGATTAGCATGCGCGGGAAAGGCCCATCGCAAAAGGTCCAAAAAAAACTGGGCGGGCCGGCCCTGCCTGTCTGGGTCCTCCGAGAGAATTTTGTTAGGATGATGTTGCGACCATGGGCCGTCTGAACTATTCCCGACTCCCGACGGAACAAAGGCACTCTCGATCAGGCCGTTTAGATCTCCTTTCCCCCCTGCAAATTGTCACCCTGATGAACCACGAAGATCAGCAGGTCCTTCGGGCCATTGCCGCGGCGCGAAAAGCTATTGCCGTGGGGGCCGATATCATCGCGCAGGGACTTCTCCGCGGCGGCCGCCTATTCTTCGTGGGCGCGGGTACGAGCGGCCGACTGGGAGTGATGGAAGCGGCGGAATGCCCGCCCACGTTTAACACCACTCCCCAGCAGGTACAGGCCCTCATGGCCGGCGGCCGATCGGCCGTATTCCGCTCGAAAGAGGGTGCGGAGGATTCAGAGGGGGATGCTATTCGAGACGTCAGGCGGCGCGTACGCCGGGGCGATGTCGTGGTCGGCATTGCCGCCAGCGGTGTCACCCCGTTTGTGCGCGCGGCGCTGAGGGCCGGGCGGCAACAGGGGGCGCGCGCCATCCTTTTGACCTGTAACAAGAAGTCAGCCCTGCCCGGAGCCGATCTCGTGATTGCTTTGGACACAGGGCCGGAAATTCTCACCGGGTCGACGCGATTGAAGGCCGGGTCGGCCTGCAAAATGGCATTGAATATGCTGACCACCGCCAGCATGGTACGGCTCGGCAAGGTGTACGGCAACCGGATGGTCGACCTGCAGCCTAAATCCCGGAAGCTCGTGGAGCGCGGTCTGCGTCTGATCCGAGAGTTGGGGCGCGTTTCGCCCGCCGAGGCTCAGCGCTTGTTCAAAGCGGCGGACCGGCATGTGAAAGTGGCGATCCTGATGGCCCGGAATCATGTGTCGGTCAGGGAGGCCCGGCGCCGGCTAACCGACGCGGGGGGTCATTTAAGAAAGGTTCTCGAATGAACCCCGCCCTGATCGCGATTGTGATCGAACGGGTGACACGCATCCGCTGGTATAATCATCGAATGATAGCGCAATTCGCTATGGAGAGCAGGGCGGGGTGAAATTAAAACCAGATCAGGAACAAAACGCCGTCGCGGTGATGAAGGGGCTGAAGCTTTTCGCCGGCTGCTCTGAAGCACAGCTGAAAGCCATGGCGAGTCGCCTGGATGTGCAGTCCTTTGCGAAAACCAAGGTCATCATCATGGAACAGGAGATTTCCAAAACGCTCTATGTCCTTATTCAGGGGACTGTGGGCATCTGGCGCCGGACGGGGGGCGAAAAGAAGCTCGTCGCGACGCTCCAGGCCCCCGATTTTTTCGGTGAAGGCTCGATGTTTTCTGAAGCGCCGGCCAATGCGCTCGTGAAGGCTCAGGACGATTGTCAATTATTGATGCTCGCGCGTCCCGCGTTTGATCAGCTGGCGCAGAACGACGCCACGTTCGGTTTATTGATTGAGAAGAATATGGAAGAAATTCAGGAGCAGCGCCCGCCGCTTGCTCAGAAACGGGAGGGAGAAACCTAACGTCGTTTGGTCAAACATCGTTTAGTCAAACGACGTTTTCTCTAGTACAGGCCCCAGAAAGTAGCCGATCGCAAACGTCCCCGCCGTTCCGATGAGCAGCAGCCAGGTCCAGCCAATAGGGAAAATATGAGTTTCCGAAAGCGTCAGCAGAACCGCGTTTAAAATTCCCATCGAGACCATTCCGAGAATGTTGGCCCGGTTGCTACGGCGCTGGGTCAGGAGCCCCAGGAGAAAAACGCCCAGCAGAGAGCCGAAGGTCACGCCACCGATTTTAAATGCGAGCCACAGAATCTTATGAAAGAAGCTGAAGACGTAAGCCAGCGCCGCCAGGAGAAGAGCAAAGGCCGCCACGCTGAGCCGTGAGACCAGAAGGTAGTGCTTTTCATCAGCGTCTTTCTTAATCAGGGGTCGGTAGATATCGGTTACAAAAGAGGCGGTCAACGAGGCGAGCGGTGAGTGAACACCCGCCATGACGATCGCCGCCAGCAGCAGGCCTCGCAGCCCGACCGGCATGACATTCGCGATGAAATGGGGGAAAATGGCGTCGAGTTTCTGCGGCAGCGGCAGGCCGGGGTTTTGCGCGTAGAATGCGTACAAGCCCGCGCCGATCGTCAGGTAGATCATCAACACCAGGCCAGACCAGAAGGTCGTCCAGATCATCGATTTCTGGCTTTCGCGCCGAGTTTCCACTGTCAGCAGGCGCTGCATGAGTTCATGATCGGTTCCGAATGCGGCCATGGAGCCAAAATAGCCGTTCAAGAGGGCCATCCAGATCAAATTGGGGTCCGTCCAGAACGTCTTCAAAAACATCGGATCGTGCACAGAAGGACCCCAATCCCAAACCTTCAATCGGCCGGCCAGCGCATCCACCTGGACCAGGCCGGCCCAGCCTCCGTGAATGTGTAAGAGCAGATACGCAATAGCCGCCAGACCTCCGATAATAAAAATAATCGCCTGAAATAAGCCCGTCCAGACTACGGCTTTGATGCCTCCATAGACGGTGTAAGCCACCGCAATCAAGGTAAACAGAATAATCGCCGGGACGATTTTCCAGCCCAGAAGCACGGCGACCGCGAGGGAAGCGGCCGTCAGGCGGACGCCGGAGCCGAGCAGCCGCGTGATAAAGAAGAACACAGTTCCGGTGTATTGCGTGCTGGCGCCAAAACGATGCTTGAGGAATTCGTAGATCGTGGTGCAGTTGTACTGGTAGAACGCCGGAATGAAGAGATAAGCGATCGTAAACCGCGCTAATGTGGACCCGATGAAAAATTGAGCGTATTCCCAATTTTCCATATACGCCGTGGCCGGCACGGAGATGATGGTCAGCGCGCTGACTTCGGCGGCCACGAATGAGAGGCAAGCCGCCCAACCGGGGATCCGTCGGCGACCGAGGAAAAAGTCCTGCGTATCCTTTTCGCCGCTGCCCAGAATATTCCCCAGGACGATCATCACGACTACGAGGAAAATGAGGATCAGATAGTCCGGTCCGGTGAGATGGGTACTCCCGACGAACCAGCTCGCGATGGACATATTATTGAGTCACGCTCACGTTGGTCAGATAGATTTTGGTTCCGATGAAGCTGCTGTTGTAGAGCTTTCGGGCGGCATCGAGATCGAGCCCGAGGCAGATGTGTGAAAATTTCTCGTGGTCGTCGGTGTTCAGCGGCGGGCCGTGAATGATCAAACGGTTGTTCGTGTACATGACGTACTCGCCCAGCGCGTTGCTTCGAACCGAGGTATCCACCTGCGGCGGCGTATATTGCAGCTGCCCATTGACCACTTCCGATTTGCCGCGCTCCGGATGCGCGAAGCGTTCCTTGGAAACAATCCGGACAACCGACGGCAGCTTGAGTTTCGCCGTCATTCCGGCGGATTGTAAGCCGGAATCTAGAGAAGTTAAGGTGCTGGATCCCCCGCTGACGTCCGCGGGGGATGACGTCAACGTCGGGAAACTGCGCAGGGGAATGTAATCAATCAAATAGCTCTGAAGGGGCTGGTCGCCGCGCATAATGAAAACCCGCTGGAGGGCCGGATTGACGACCAGATAGGTGGTCATGATTTCCAGCTGTTTATCCAGCAGCCGCCGCTCCTCCTGAAGCGACAGGCCCGATTCAAAGAGTGATTTGTTGGAGCGCGCGGTGTTTGAAAACCCGGCTTTGAAGCGGGCAACATCCGCCGCTTTCAGATTTTCCAGAGAGAGATAGTGATCGTGCGTCATCGTCAGTTGTTCAACCTGTTTATCAAGCCCGGAAATGAAGAGCGCCTGGCGATCCGTCAGGCGCTGCAGCCATTGCTGCAGGCTCCAGAGCCCCCAGAGAATCGCCAATCCGATAAGAAGAATCAGCGCCGGGTGAACACTTTTGAACAAATTCTCCCAGCGCGCCCGTTTTGTAGAGGGGGGAATTTCATTCTCGATCGTGGGGTCCTGTTCGTCCATTAGTAGATATAAACCTTCGTCCCTCTCGAGACGGTCTCGTACAGTTTCTTCAAATCATCCGCGCCCAGCCGCACGCAGCCATGCGACACAGAATGGCCCAGCAATTCGGGCGTTTTCGTCCCGTGAATCAGATAACCATCGCCCAGGTTCAGCACGTACGCGCCCAATTCGCCTTCCACCTTGCGCTTGGGATCGCCCGGCGGCGGCACCGGCTCGTGAGTTTCGACAAAAGCCCAGTCGGGCTTGGTCCAGAGCGGTTTTTCGATTTTGTCGAGCACTTCGAACTGGCCGCGCGGCGTCACAAAGGCCCAGCGCCGGCCCGTGACCGGGTCCTTTAGAACGCCGCCTCTTCCTACCGAGCAGTCGGCCTGCCAGAGCAGGTTCACCCCCTGCTTCAAATACAATTTATTCGCTTTGGTATCGACGACCACGTTCAGCTCTCCCCGAAGCCGCCGGGCGACCTTGGCGCGGAGGCTCTCAACTTCATCCGAAATCGCTCGCTGGGTACGCACAAATCCTTTCTCTTGGGGCAGGACGTTGACCAATCCCTGCAGAAAATCGATCTCATGGGATTGGGAGGCGAGCTCCTGCGTGATCCGGGTGATCTCCCGTGACTCCTGTTGAAGGGTTTGCGTTGATTGAGCCGTCTGTTCATATTCCTGGCGGAGCTTGACCGCCGTATGAGCGACTCGCCAGGACAGAACTCCAAAGGCGGTTGTCCAGAGAATGGTGAGAGCCACACCGGCGATTTGTTTCCAATGTGCGAGCATCGTCATGAGGCTATCACAAAGACTCCTCAATAACAATTCCCAATTAACAAAAGTGTTATGATTTTTGTAATGACTGTTTCGCGCCGATTTCTGACGATCGCCGCTCTTTTGATTGGGATGACAATTTCGCTTCCCGCCCATTCTGCGACCCCGGTCGATATGCTCCGGTCGGAACTCCATTCTGATGCCGCTTCTGCAGAGAAAGCCGCTGCGGAGCTGGCGGCCATGGGACGCGGAGCCGAGTCGGCCATCCCGGATCTGGTCGATGCCCTGCATTACGATGAAGAATCCGTTGCGACACGAGTGAGCGATGCGCTGCTGAAGATCGGTCCGACCTCCGTTCCAGCTTTAATCAAAGTCCTGGACGATTCCAATTTCTTTGTGCGCCGCCGAGCGGCGGAAATTCTGGGACAATTTGGCCCGGCCGCGAAATCGGCAGCGCCCCATCTGATTCCGATGCTGAACGATCCGACATTTGACGTTCAGAAGGCCGCGCAGGCGGCACTCGTTCAAATCGGGGCGCCGGCCGTCGGATATTTGCGCGATACTTTCCGCAACGGGGATGAAGCGACCCGAAAAATGATTCTGAATATGCTGCCCCACATGGGGCCACCGGCGACGTCTCTGCTCTTCGATGCTTTGAGAAAAGATGACAGCGCGCTCATTCGCGCAAGCGCCGCGGACGGACTGGCGCAGATCCGGCCCGTCGATTCCGCTGCCGTGGCGGCCTTGGTCGGCGCCCTCGGTGATCTGGATGACGGCGTGCGCGCGGCCGCCGTCGGCGCTCTGGAAGGCATCGGCGCCGACGCTAAAGCGGCCATCGGCCCCTTGATTGTGGCGTCGCATTCGGATAAGGATCCCCTGGTCCGGCATCACGCTCTCTCGGCGATCCAGGCGATCGGTCCCGCGACAAAAGATTCTCTTCCAGGGGTGATTGCATTCCTCAAGAAGGAGGATCCGGAAACTCGCCGTGATCTTATTGCCGCTCTGGGTTCGCCCACAATGCCGATGAAAGACGCATCGCCTATTCTCGTGGATGCGCTCAAAGACCCGGACCCGCCCACGCGGCTCAGCGCCGTACAGGCCGCGGCCGCCATCGGTCAACAAGGACCGGAAGCGATCCCCCTGTTGTCGCTGGCGATGAGTGATCCATTGCCGGAGATTCGCTCCGCGGCGGCCGCCGCTCTAGGTCAGCTTAAGAATGCGGGCGTGGATGCCACGGCCCCGCTGGGCCAGGCGCTTAAAGATCCAAACCCTGTGATGCGGCACCAGATTATCCAGGCGCTGGGAAATCTGGGCGCGGCCGGCGTGCCGGCACTGATTCAAGAATTGAAGGATGACTACGCCCAGCTCAGCCATGAAGCCGCGCTGGCCATCCTCAAAGTCGGCGAGGACGCCCGGCCGGCGCTCGAAAGCACCGTCACTGGGTCGGACCCGGTTTTAAGCCAGCGAGCCGCGGACGTGTTGAAGCATCTGCGCAAGAAAAGCAGAAAACAGGTGGAGGAGTGACTCACGCCGTTCTGCTGGCCCGACCCGAATCCTTCGATGCCGTCGCCCTGTCCAAAGTCATTGGTCAATTCAAAAACATTCCATCGATCGATGCGGTCGTCGAAGCGAAGCAATCCTGGGGCGTAGTCGCTGAAAGTCTGCCCGAAGACCGGGTCAAGGCCTTGAAGGCCCTGCTGGACGCCGCCGCGATGCCGGCCGTCGTTGTTCTGACCTCCGCCATCGTCAAGATCCCGGCGCCCGTCTGGATCGCAAAAATCCAGTGGGGTGCGGACCGTCTGGAATGTCGAAGTAAGAAAGAGGAAGCTTTTGTGCTCACAAAAGATTCACTCGAGATGATTGCGGCTTGTGCGATCAATGAGGATCATACGCGCACGATCCAGGTCCGGGAAGGGCCTACGGCGGGCCAGCGTATCGCCAGCATGGGGATCATGATGGCCACCGGTTTGCCGATTCATATCGGACCCAAGAGTCAGACGATCGAAAAGAAGGAACACCGCTCCGAACTTTTGTTTTTCCTGGACCTTTTTGAGCGCGAACGAAAACTGCATCTTCGAATCGATGCGCAAAAGTTTGACTATTCATTCCTCAAGGAAAAGAAGCAATACAGTGTCCTGATGAATATGAAAACGCTTCTTCGCGAACTCGCGGCTTTCGCGCCGGCGGCTGCGCAAAGCCGCGGAACGCAGATTCTTCTGAAAGACAAACCCATTGTGGAAATGGGATACCAATCGCTCGATGACCTCGACCGTGAATCCCGCTGGCTCCTGACCCTCAAAAACGCTCTGTAATTTCAACCTAATTCTTAGTACCGGAATAAATATGGGCCTTCCGGACCCGAATTATTGCCCGAACGACATCTAGATCGAACCGTAAAAACCCTCTAGAATTAGACGAATATAATCCCTCGACCAATGCCCAAATTCCTTCATCGCATCGTTGCAGTCCTGTTGGTGCCCTGCCTGATCGCAGATCCTTCGATGGCCTCTGCCATGTCATTAAATTCTCTCGCCCGCGTAGGGGAGAGGGCGCAGGGTAAGGGGGACGTTTTTGCTCACCAAGCTTTGATGTTAGGTCTTATTTCCGATGAACGCGCCGAGCGCATTCCTCGTGTCAGACTTGTGCAATTCTTTCATCAAATCGACACCTCCCTGACAAAAGTCGAAGATTATCTTCCAACTTATTGGCCGCGCCTTGCTTTTGTCGTTCGAAGACTGGTTTCCAGTGCGAGCGTCGAAAGCGATGAGGATCCCTCCAGTTCGTTTGGTCCATTTAAACATCTTCGGAAATCCAAAAAACAGGAATATCTACCCGCCGACTTAATGATCAAGTATGAAGAACGCATTCGTAAAGCGATCATGAATCCGAATTCGGACGATGCAGAGATCCGATGGATCATGAAGGGCTTGGCTCGGTTGGAAAAACAAAATAAGCGCAAGGCGGAAACGATTCGAATCGTGCTACTGCATCCCAGGTATTCCCGGTATGAGCACACGCTGCCAGGAGAAACGATATCTAAGGCGCGCTTTTATCAACTCAAAAACGACGCAATCGTTTTCCTTGCGCCCTATATCGATTGGTACGACTCAGATAAACCGGTGGATGAAAGACTCGCTCGCGATATGCCAGGCCTTCCGCTAAATCTTCGAAATTCATGGAAAGCCAAAGATATAGGATGGACCGTCAAACAGTTGGAAGAGATGATAAGAACCAATGAAATATTGCGCTACAAAGGCGTTGGTTTTAAAAATCTGCTAGAGATTAAAACCAGCTTAGCCGATGCTCTTTCCGTACCCGCCGCGCGACCCGCCGAATCTGGGAGCGCGGCCCCTGATCTAAACGAACAAGACCCGGGGGCCGCCCCGCCCGACGCCAAATCCATCCCGTCCTTGCCCCCGGTGTTCTATGAAGTTGTTCCCGGCGTTGGAGTCTTGTTGGACGATTTCTTCCTTGAGAATCTCGTCTTGGGCCCCGCCAAAAAGGACCGTTGGATACGTGGTCATATTGTTGGTTCGGGGATGACACCCGATCACAAGATAGGTCTGATGCAGATATTATCGGCGGTTCACGTTTCACTCCGTCATGGGTCTGAAACCATCGGTCAGGAGTCAATCCGGGATGTCGTCCTTCAAACGCATACGACGCCAGGCTACATTACGATAGGCCGCACCTGGCTGGAAGCAGGTGTCGATGTTGCGGTGGCGTATCTGGCCCATGAACGACGCCATCTGAGCTACGAGATGCTGACGGCGGACGCGCGGAGGGGCATAGAAGCTCTCCAGAAATATCTCCGAGTGAATGTGCCGGAGGAGAGTCGTGAGGTGATTGACGACGTTTACCGAGAACCTGCTCGCCGGTGGGAAGAGGTCGTGGTCCTTACGATGCGCGATGCGAACAATGAACTGGTGACCCATAGTCGTCAACTTGTGGCTGAAGGACTGGCAGATCCCAGCGTCATAACGACGCTGGAAAAGCTCTACCAGGCGGGCTATGTGACGGAGGATGAACGGCAGGCGCTCGCCCGCCTAAGAGAAGAAATTTTTCAGGAACCGGTGGTGCGTCAAGACGGTGCCCCCGCCGCATTCGAAGAGATGTTTGGCAGCTATGTTCCCGACATTTTGCGCTTTCTGAATATAGAAGCCGATCGTATCACCTCTTATCGTTCAGCTGAAACGGTATCGAAAGTAGTTCTTCGACATGGGATCTGGAGGCGCAGTCCCAGACGGCAGATTTCGCTGTATACCAAGCACGCTACTCCGGCAAAGAACGGGGATGCGAAATTTGGTGTGGAAAAGCGCATTACGCTAAGAGCGTCCCACGATGGCACAGGTCCCCAAGCCATGGTTCTCGATGCGGATCCTGCTGCAGAACGTCCGTGGGACCGACGCTTAGCGGGTACATCTCTCATCCTGTCGCTTCGACCGCCGGGAATTCCCTGGCAGAAACTGGGAATTGCCAGAAATGTCGATATGCTTCGCGAATTCACAGAAGCGGTTGCTTATACGCTCGGTAAATTTCATGGACGAGGGGATACGCATGGGGATTTATTCTGTTGGGGGAACGAACGACAGCGCGGACTCAAGGCCCTCACACCGGAACATATTTTTTACGACGCTTCCACCCATGAGGCCCGATTCATCGGTTTCAGCAGCGGTCAGGAAACCACCTCCGAATCCGCGCAGACGAAAGAGAAAACGGACGTCGAGCAAGCTCTTTGGAATACGGTCCAAGTTCCGGGAAAACCACAATACCCTGAGGAAATCCACCAGGAGATCCTAAAAATCTTTGAAGCCGCCTATGCCCGCGGCAAAGCTGAACCTCAGCCCTCAGTCCTGGATACTCAGTCCTCGGCACAGCTGGCCGCTGCAGGCGCATCCGCATCTGCGCCTGCGGCCCCTGATCTAAAAGAACAAGACCCGGGGGCCGCCCCGGCCCCGAAGATCCCCAGATTAAACATCAGTGCTGACCTGCCAGGCGCCGTGCAACCCGCTGTTCACCATGTTTTTAAAATGCCTGATATAAAAGATTCGCTCGTAAGACTTGGCGAACTGGGCTTGGAAGAAATTCATATTACAGGCGGCGACAAGCTGTTCTTTGAGATCGGTTGGGACGAAACCAATCGCTTAGTCTCGGTCGGATTGCCCGAATACTGCATGATCCGTCAAGAATTAAGTATTGCTTTATCTTTCATTGAAAATGAGTTGATGCAGCGCAAAGTCGGACCGGAGGAAGCCCCTGCGCTGGTGAATTTAGAAGTTGAAAAACTTGCCCAGCGCATTAATGCAATGTTTCAACGGCTCCCGCATGTGCACCCCCCGGAGCTGGATAGCTGGGTAGCAGATAGCATTCTCATCTTAGACAGGAAACACATTCCTGAAAACTTTGCCGACATCGCCCTATTTAAGTACCTCGGCTTAATGGAGAGGGTCCACAATGTGGGAGGGGGCATGGATCTCAATACATCCCCCTTAAATACACAAAAGTTCCTTTACCCTCATTGGGCTGACTATCGCAAAAATCCCGCCGCCTTTTTTGAGCAATTTCGAGTTTTCCTACAAGACATTCCAGCGTTCAAAAATAATCCTCGTGAGGGCCCTCATTTCGACTGCGTCTTCAGGCAAGAGCAGCGGGGTGCGAAGATAATGCTCCCACGCCATGCCTGTCAGATCATCAGAAAGATGCTGAACAAAATCGACAAGCAAGTCCTTCCCACGCCCCGGTTGATAAAGCTCATGTCCGGTCCACTGAAGCCCATAATCCCAGGGGGCGATGCTCCCATTTTTTACGAGCTTTCCCCATACCTCCCCGAGGTAATTAAGGGATTGCGCGCGGAACATCTCTAAATACCTTTGCTCGCCGGCGGCGATCGGCCAATCCCATGGCAATATCACATCTAACTTCAGTCTGCTATGGATCCGATGCCAAACCGTATCGAAATCCTCGCCATTACGATTTCTCAAGACTTCTGGATGTTCAGCAGGGACAGCCCCCGGGTCTTTTTCTTTTAGATCAGGGGCCGCGCTCCCAGGTGCGGAGGGTCGCGCGGCGGGCTCTGTCCTGGAAAGCTTCGTGGGAAGGACTTGCTTGTCGATTTTGTTCAGCATCTTTCTGATGATCTGACAGGCATGGCGTGGGAGCATT
>Ga0207158_1072_pt1 | contig 24620 bp, 28 predicted proteins | sample Alteio_BWMinHeat_22_FD_153512 | JGI IMG/M metagenome (GOLD analysis project Ga0207158, IMG submission 153512) | Enriched cells from forest soil in Barre Woods Harvard Forest LTER site, Petersham, Massachusetts, United States -... | ecosystem: Environmental > Terrestrial > Soil > Temperate forest >... | reverse complement strand
GATGAAAGCGATCGGTTCATCCTTTCAGAGCCTCGCTCACCTGACCGTACCTCTCGTTTAGCCACGACGCCGCGAATTGTCGCGCACGAAATGCCTGGTGCCACGGGTTGTACTCAACCCGTGCGGCCCCACATGGGTTGAGTACAAGCCGTGGCACTCGGCCGGCTGGGGAGGATGTCAATCGGCTCGTCACGCAGGTCGCGCGCCAGGTTTTCGATCTGCGTAAAGTCGCTGACTTCGAGCCGGTGCAGACTCACGCGCTCGTTGGAGTCCGCGGCGATCGCTTTCAGCGCATCGGCCTGCACGGGATTTCGGCAACAGGCGAAGACGCGCCAGCCGGCGGCGTCGCATTGTCGGACGAATTCGAGTCCCAGGCCACGATTGGCCCCGGTTATGAGAATCGAGGTCATGGTTTATCCTTTCGTCTCTCGGGTGCTCGTTAGGCAGACGACCAGAATTCATTCATTCACATTGCCCCCACACCCCCTTTCTCTGAATGAATGTCAATGAGTGACAGCCTTGTCTTTCATTGTCCTTCATTGACAAGGTCATTGAGAGACAATGAGCACGTGTCGTCGATTGACCGCCAAATGCGTTCGCCCTTTGGGTAGATTCGTTCACCCTCAGCGAACGAATTGGATCTATGGAATCATGAACGTCCACCAATGCGCCTGCACCAGCACCAGTAAACCCATCATTACCGCCAGAATAAAACTGTGCCAGAACACGTAGCGCAGGATCGCCCCTTCCTGCCCCGGTTGCTGGGTCGCCGCGGCCGAGACGACGATGCTCTGGGCGTCGATCATCTTACCCATCACGCCCCCGGTGCTGTTGGCCGTCGCCATGAGCAACATCGCCTGATCCGGCGATAGACTCAGATGCCCCTGCGCGACAAGCCGGCGGGCGGTGATCGTCTGAAGACTGCCGAAGAGTGCGTTCGACGACGTATCCGAGCCGGTCAGCGCCACGCCCATCCAGCCGAGCAACGCGGCGAAGAGCGGATACATCACGCCGGTGTGGGTGAAGGCGATGCCGAGCGTCGCGTCCATTCCGCTGTAGCGCGTGGTATAGGCAATGGCGAGCATGCAAGCGATGGTGAACAGCGGCCAGCGCAGGCGATAGCACGTCACGCCAAACAATTGCACAAATCGCCTCGGGCTGATTCGCAACCAGACGGCCGACAACACGGCCGCCAGGAAAATGCCCGTTCCCGTTGCGGACAGCCAGTTGAATTTGTACTCCGCGTCTTCCGGTTTCGCTTCCTCTACGACCGGCTGCGTGCGCGCGACGGCGTTGTGAAGCGTCGGCACGCGGATCTTAACCGTCACCTGGTCGAGGAACACCTTGACCGGCTTGAGTCCCCAACTGAAGACGAAGACGGTGAGAAGCAGCCAGGGGATCCAAGCGGAAAGGACGCGTGTGGTAGTGGGGTGGTGGGGTGGCGAGGTGGTGGAAGAAAGCGCGCTGCCGTCGCCACCTCGCATTCTCACCACCTCACCACCCAGTTCCTCATGCGAAAACTGCCAGGCCTTCTTTGGCTGCCAAAATCGCAGGAACAGGGCCAGGCAGGCCAGTGAGATTAGGCCGCCGGCGACATCGACGAGTTCCGGTCCGATGTAGTTGGCAACCAGGAACTGCACGAGCGCGAAACTGCCGCCGCACACCAGCAGCGCCGGCCAAACGCCGACCACGCCGCGCCATCCGGACATGACCCAGACCAACCACGCCGGGATCAGCAGCGAAAAGAACGGGAGTTGCCGCCCCGCCATGGCGCTCAACAGGTGTACGTCGATTTTGGTCACGTCCGCGAGTGTGAGAATCGGCGTCCCCAGCGCGCCGAACGCCACGGGTGATGTGTTCGCCAGCAGCGCCAGCCCGGCGGCGTGGAGCGGCTTGAATCCCGCACCCATCAGGAGCGCCGCCGAGATCGCGACTGGCGTTCCAAACCCCGCCGCGCCTTCGATGAATGCGCCGAAACAAAATGCGATCAATAGCGCTTGAATGCGCCGGTCGTCGGACAGCGCAACGACAGAATGCTTCACGATTTCGAAATGGCCGGTCTCGACGGTAAGCGCGTACAGAAAGATGGCCGCGACAACGATCCAGCCGATGGGCAGCAACCCGAACGCGGCCCCCTGCCCCGCCGCCGTGAATACGGTCCCGGCCCAGGCGAGCGCGCCGCCGCTTTCCCGTTGCAATGTTTCCAGCGGAGTGAACACGAAAATGGCCAGAAAGACCGCCGAAGCCAACCCCGCCAGGGCCGCCCACGGAGCGGAGACGCGGCCGGTCGCGAGTAAACCAAGCAGCAGCACGATGGGTAGCGCGGCGACAAGGGGCGAGAGAACGGCCGACTGGCACGGATCGTAGTTCTGTGTCCAGACGGCGAATAACATCGAACATGCCCAAAGAATTGACGACTCAGTTCAGAAGGTAATAGGATTGGCTACGGCAAGCGGGTCATCCGTTAATCGGTGGCGGCTCGCGGTGCCGCGCGGTTCTGCGAACCGCGCCTAAACGGCGATCAGACATCCTGCCAGAAGGCGAATGCATTGGCCAGTCATTGTTGACCTCTCGCCCCACGAGCGGTCGAGGTTATTTCCATTCCCGCGGCGAACGGCCTTTGACTCCGCAATTCGAGGGGGAGATAATCGATTTCACCGAATCCCCTTAATCGGAGGCCAAACGATGTATGACGTTGACATGGCCCACCAAACGCGCCCGCTTAGGCGCCGAAAGCGCCGTCTCGCCATGTTCAGTGTCGGCCTGCTGACACTCGTTCCCGCCGCCGGCCTGTTGCTATCTGGTTACGCGAGGGTGCGCGACGCGAGCGACCGCACCACCTGAACGCTCACGCAAGTGACGCTGGCCATGCACAATTACGAAAGCGTGCATGGCCGGTTGCCGCCCGCCGTCGTGTACGGCGAAGATGGAAAGCCCCTCTACAGTTGGCGCGTTCTACTCCTTCCCTATATCGAGCAAGACGGACTCTACAAGGAATTCCACCTCGACGAACCGTGGGACAGCCCGCACAACATCGAGCTGGTGCCGCGCATGCCGGCGACCTACGCACCGCCGTCCGGCAAGCGGTGGAAGGTGCCGGCCGGCCACACTGTTCTGCACGTTTTCGTTGGCAAGGGCGCTGCGTTTGAGGACCGCGTGGAGCTACACTTGTCGGATTTCACCGACGGCACATCGAATACCTTCCTTGTCGTTGAAGCGGGCGAGCCGGTGCCGTGGTCCGCGCCACAAGACCTGACTTACGATCCGAACGGACCTTTGCCCGACCTGCCATGCCTCTTCTCAAAGGGTTTCCGCGCCGGTTTGGGCGACGGATCGATGCGCTGGGTATCGAAGGACGCGAGCGAAGCGACGTTGCGAGCGTTTATCACGCGAAATGGAAACGATAAACCGGGGCCGGACTGGGAGGGCTATTAGCGCAGGCGCCTCGACCATGACCTTTGCTGATTTACACTTTCTCGCTTCGGCCCATCTGTTAGAATCAGGCTTCGCCGTCCTACCCCGCGCTGCTTCCGCGCGCCACATTCCGTTGGAAGACCCTTTCATGCTCTCCTACGGCTCCGAACGAAGAGACAGGTTCCTCGGAGATTGGGTCTTCCCCGCCGTGATGGTGTTTCTCTGTCTCACCACTTCGTTCAGTTGCTGCGTCGGAAGTGGTCGCGCGGCGGGCAACGAAAAGCCACCCGCCGACGCTAAGACCGCCCACTTTCGCGACCAAATCCAGCCCATCCTCACCGGCAAATGTCTGACCTGCCATGATACCGATCGCAAGAAAGGCGGCCTCGACCTGACCCGCCGTGCAAATGCGCTCACCGGCGGCAAACACGGCGCGGCGGTGCAACCGGGCAAGGCCGCCGATAGCCTTCTCGTGAAGAGGATTACAAAAGGCGAAATGCCTCCCGGCAATCCGCTCTCCCCCGAACAAATCGCCGCGTTCCAGAAATGGATCGACGATGGCGCGGCCTACGCCACCGAGCCGCTTGCCGCCGGCCGCGCCGGCCCGGATTGGTGGTCGTTGCAAAAGATCGCGCGCTCCGATCCTCCCAAGGTGAAGAACGAGCGCTGGGCGCGGACTCCCATCGACCGCTTCATCCTCGCCAAGCTGGAGGAAAAGGGACTCGAACCCTCGCCCGAAGCCGAACGGGCGACCCTCCTACGCCGCGTGAAATTCGACCTCATCGGTCTGCCGCCGACGCCGGAGGAGATGGACGCGTTCATCCACAATCCCGCACCCGATGCGTACGAAAAGCTCGTCAACCGCCTGCTCGATTCGCCGGCCTACGGCGAACGCTGGGGCCGGCACTGGCTAGATATCGTTCGCTTCGCCGAGAGCCACGGCTACGAGACCAACACCCTTCGTTTCACCGCCTGGCCGTACCGCGATTACGTTATTCGCGCCTTCAATGAAGACATCCCCTATCCGCAATTTGCGCGCGAGCAACTGGCGGGCGACACCATTGCCGGGGCCGATTCACTAACGAAATCGGCTACCGGCTTCCTGGTAGGCGGCGCCCACGACACGGTCGGCAACGGCACCGTTGAGGGCCAGTTGCAGCAACGCATGGACGATCTCGACGACATGCTCGCCGCCGCCAGCCATACGTTCCTCGGGATGACCGTCAATTGCGCGCGCTGCCATGACCACAAGTTCGACCCGATCACGCAAAAGGACTACTACAGCCTCCAGGCAATCTTCTCCGGTGTTCAGCACGCCGACCGCGAACTCGCCCCCGCCGACACCGCGAAGCACAAGGAGGAAATCGACGGCATTCGCAAGGAATTGGCCAGCCTTGAACGCAGACTTGACGATTTCGAGCCGGAGTTCAAGGCCGGCACGGAAAAACGCCGGCCGCCGGTCAATCCGCGGCGCAACGTCGAGCGCTTTCCGGCGGTGGAGGCGAAGTTCGTCCGGTTCACGTCCACGTCCACGAATGACGGGATTGAGCCCTGTATCGACGAACTGGAGATCTACGCCGCCGATGATCCGGAAAACAACGTCGCGCTGGCGAGCACCGGGGCGAAGGCGACCGCGTCATCGGTCTTTCCCAATGCCTCCATCCATCAGATTCATCACGTCAATGACGGCAAGTACGGCAATAGTTGGAGTTGGATTTCCAAGGAGCCCGGTAAGGGTTGGATTCAGATCGAGTTGCCGAAAGTCGTGAAGATCAACCGCCTCGTCTGGGGCAGGGATCGTGAGGAACGCTTCATCGATCGCTTGGCCGTCGGCTATCGCATCGAGGTTGAAGCCGAGCCGGGCCAATGGCGCGAAGTCGCGTCGTCCGAAGACCGATTGCCGTTCGTGTCGGGCGCGAAGGCGGACGCCCGCGCAGGCCTGACTGGCGACCAAAAGCGCGACCACGCCGCCCTGGTCCAGCAGCGCGACCGATTGCAGAACCGACTTACGGCGCTAACGAAGCCCATCGTCGTCTATGCCGGCACGTTCGCACAGCCTGGGCCGACCTATTTACTCAAGCGCGGCGACCCACTGGCCAAGGGCGATGAGGTCGCTCCGGGGGCGCTGTCAGCCGTCAAGCTCTCCATGGCGATCGACGCGAACGCACCAGAGCAGGAGCGCCGCCTCGCTCTGGCCCGCTGGATCACGGACCCCGACAATCCGCTGGCCGCGCGGGTGATGGTCAATCGTGTCTGGCACTACCACTTCGGACGCGGCATCGTCGATACCCCCAGCGACCTCGGCTTCAACGGCGGCCGGCCCACACATCCGGAACTGCTCGATTGGCTCGCGGCCGAGTATCAGGCGAACGGCTGGCGACTGAAGCCGATTCACAAGCTGATAGTGCTATCGGCGACCTATCGACAAGCCGGCGAGTCGAACCCAAAGGCGCTGGCGGTCGATCAACAGAACACGCTGCTCTGGCGACGCACGCCGCGCCGCCTGGAAGCCGAGGCGGTGCGCGATTCCATCCTCGCGGTCAGCGGCAAGCTCGACACGCGCATGGGCGGACCGGGTTACAAGATCTGGGAGAAGAACACAAACTACGTAACCGTCTTCAAGCCGAAAGCGGAACTCGGCCCCGACGAGTTTCGCCGTATGATCTACCAATTCAAGCCGCGTTCGCAACAAGATTTGGTATTCGGCACGTTCGACTGCCCCGACGCCGCGCTCGCCCGGCCGAAACGCACGGTCTCGACAACGGTCCTGCAAGCGCTGAACCTCTACAACAGCCGGTTCACGCTCGCTCAAGCCGGCTTCTTCGCGGAACGCCTCAAGGCCGAGGTTGGCGAGGACCCCGCGAAGCAAGTGACGCGCGCGTTTGAACTGGCGCTCGGCCGGAAGCCGACGGAGAAGGAGTCGGCGGCCGCGGTGGAGTTGGTGCGTGAGCACGGTGTGCCGGCGCTGTGTCGGGCGTTGTACAATGCAAGTGAGTTTCTCTACGTCGATTGATGGTTTAGCCGCGACGCAGGGCCTTCGGAGCGGAGCGCTAAACGGACTCGACAAGAGACCGCAAACTGTCGGAGAAACACATGCAGCCGCCATCCCTCCTCAACCGCCGCACCTTCCTCGGACAGCTCGGCGTCGGCGTTGGCGGGATCGCGCTCGCCTCTCTCCTCGATCAACAGGGCCTACTCGCCGCTGAGAAAGAAACGTCGCCGAGCGCCGAAAAGAAGCCGCACTTCCCCGCCAAGGCCAAGCGCGTCCTGCACATCTTCTGCGTCGGCGCGGTAAGCCATCTCGATACCTTCGATTACAAGCCCGAACTCATTAAACGTGACGGCCAGCCGCTGCCCGGCGTCGACAAACTCGTCACCTTCCAGGGCGAAAACGGCAACCTCGCCCAAAGCCCGTGGAAGTTCAAGCAGCGCGGCCAGTCGGGCATGTACGTCTCCGACCTGCTGCCCAACGTCGCCGAGTGCGTGGACGATTTCTGCTTCATCCACTCGCTGACCTCGAAGACCAACACCCATGGCCCCGGCGAGGTCTTCATGAGCACCGGCTTCACGCAGGAGGGCTTCCCGAGCGCCGGCGCTTGGGTTTCCTACGCGCTCGGCACGACCAATGAAAACCTGCCCGCGTATGTCGCCATCCCCGATCCGCGCGGCGTTCCCCAGGCCGGGCCGATCAATTGGAACAACGGGTTCCTACCCGCCGTCTTCCAGGGGACCGCGTTTAACGCCGACAACCCAATCACCAACCTGGCACGTCCGAAAGAGGTGCGCGACGCGTCCGACAAAGCGACGGGCGAGTTTCTCAAGCTTCTCAACGATGAGCACCTCAAGCGCCACCCCGAAGACAACGAGCTGAGCGCCCGCATTTCCTCGTATGAATTGGCCGCGCGCATGCAACTCGCAGCACCGGAGGTGAGTGACCTGTCCGGCGAAACCGCCGCCACGAGAGAACTCTACGGTATCAACGACAAGAATCCACTGACCGCGGGCACGGGCCGCAACTGCCTGCTCGCCCGCCGCCTGTTGGAAAAGGGCGTCCGCTTCGTCACGCTCTTCAACGGCGCGTTCGCAATGGGCGAAGGAGCGCAAAACTGGGACGGCCACCGTCAGATCAAGTCGGACTACGACCGTCACGGCCCCGTCCTCGACAAGCCGCTGGCCGGCCTATTGAAAGATCTGAAGACTCGCGGCCTTCTCGACGACACACTGGTGCTTTGGACCACCGAATTCGGCCGTATGCCCACGTTTCAAAAGGGCACCCAGGGCCGCGACCACAACCCCAAGGGCTTCACCGTTTGGATGACCGGCGCCGGCGTCAAGAAAGGCTTCCGCTTCGGCGCAACCGACGAGTTCGGGCACAAAGCGGTCGAGGACGTGGTTACGGTTTACGACTTCCACGCCACGGTGCTGCACCTGCTCGGGCTGGATCATGAGAAGCTCACCTATTACCACAACGGGATTCAAAGGCGGCTGACCGACGTGCATGGTCATGTGATCCGCAAGGTGTTGGCGTGAGACACGACAAGAAACCTGAACGCGTGTGCCTGCGGCTCCAAGACCCTGCGACAAATTCTGCCATGAAGGTAGCGCCGTAGGCACTTGAACGGCGAAGCGCCGGACCGTACCCTGAATTGGCTCTCCACTGTCCCAGCGTGGTCCTCGCCGACGCTTCACGTATCTCTTCCTCGACGAAAGGCGCTCTCCCCATGTCCACCGCCATCGACACCGCGAAAGTGGGTGAACGCCGGCAACTTCACTTCAACAACCTCGATGACATCCGCGCCGACGTGGAACAACTGGCCCAGGCTGGTGAAATCCGTACCCTCGGCAACTGGTCGGCCGGACAGGTCTTCAAGCATCTTGCCACCATCATGAACAAGTGCATGGACGGATTCGATAATCGCTTGCCCGGACCCATGCGCTTTGTTCTCCGCCTCTTCTTCAAGCGCAAGTTCCTCACTCAGCCGATGAAGCCGGGCTTCAAGCTCGGGGCGAAAGCCGCCGCCGAACTCGTCCCCCCGCCCACGAGTCTCGAAGAGGGGCTCCTCTGCATTCGTCAAGCCCTCGACCGCCTTCAATTGGAATCGAAACGAGCGCCCAGCGCCTTCCTCGGTCCCCTCACCCGCGATGAATGGGACCAGTTACACTGCCGCCACTCAGAACTGCATCTGAGCTTCCTCGTCCCCGTTGCCTGAGAGAGGCGCGCCCGCTGGCGGGCGATCTTCTTCTCTCCTACAGGCACCTAACCGGAGAGTGTCACATGACTTCATTCGTGCTTGTAATGACCACTCTTTCCCTCCCATTCGCCCCCGCTCCCGCGGACGAACCGGCGGTTCCTCCCAAAGGGACGCCGCCGCAATTCGTCTTCGTATCGGGCATCGACAAGGATAAGGGGACGTTGAAGATTCAGACCTCCGTTGCCGTCCCCGTGACGAAATCGATTACGGTCGAAATGGTGATCAACGGCGTAAAGGTCAAGCAAGTCGTCAACGTGACCGAATACCAGATTTCGACCAAGGAGGAATCCTACGCCCTCGATTCCTTCCGCGTGCTCGACGCCCAGGGCAAGGAAATCGACGCCGACGTGGCCTGGAAGAAGCTCGCCGACGGCAAACTCATGCTTCGCCATGCGGGCCCCGAGCCGCTCGATCCCGCCTACCTGAAACTGCTCGCCAAGGACACGCTCATCCTCGCGCCCAAGCCGGCCAAGGAAATGCCGCCGAAATGACAACGACGCCGCTGACTCCGCGATGAAGCTGGACCTCTTGAGACCCACCCGAACGTGAATGGAGATCACTTCCATGAATTCCATTGCCGACCAATTCCGGCACTGGTTCGAATATGAAAAGGACGCCAATGCCAAAGTCCTTGCCTCCCTGGAATCCGTGCCGGCGGCGGAGCGTTCTTCGCCCACTTTTCAAAAAGCGGTCAAGCTGGCCGCGCACCTCGCCATGGCCCGGCGCATCTGGCTTCATCGCCTCGGCATCGGCGAACAAGCACGCGAACTTTTTCCGCAGACCGTCGCCCTTGCCGACCTCGCCCCCAGTTTTCATGCCATGGAACGCGCCTGGACCGAATACCTCGCACCGCTCACCGACGCCGATCTCACGCAGGTCTTCGACTACCAGAGCCTTGACGGAGGTCATTTTCGCAACACAGTTGCCGAAGTGCTGACCCAGCTCTACGGCCATTCCCATTACCACCGCGGCCAGATCGCCTCGCTCGTTAAAGCCGGCGGCGGCGAACCGGCCAAAACCGACTTTATCTTCTGGGCGCGGGAGACGATCCTGGCGGAGAAATGAACGCACCATCCCATGATCAAACTCAAGCGCGCGTATGAAACCCCATCCAAGGACGACGGCTTCCGCATCCTCGTGGAACGTCTCTGGCCCCGCGGCGTCAGTAAGGTGAAGGCGGCCATCGACCTCTGGTTGAAGGACGTCGCCCCCAGCGCTGACCTCCGTAAATGGTACGGTCATGATCCCAAGAAGTGGCCCGAGTTCCGCAAGCGCTACTGGGCCGAACTCAAGCAAGCCGGCGACGCGATCAAGCTGCTGAAAGAAAAACAGCATGCAGGCCAGGTCACCTTCGTCTTCGCCGCCGCCGACCTCGAACGCAACAGCGCCCTCGCCCTGAAGGCCTTCCTGGAGCGCGAATCAAAGTAGCCGTCCATTCTTTCACAGAATTTTTTAGGTGAACCGCTTAGACTTATCCTGGATAATCGTCATTACAACGGCTTGGTGCACGGCCCCTCACGCAGCGGGGCGCCAGGGGTTCGGAAGTGAGAAGAGAGCCAGGGTGAGGCTCCCATGATCCGCCACGCATGTCCCAATTGCGATCACGAGTTCCATACGTCCGACGAACTCGCCGGCATGCCGATTCAATGCTGGAAATGCCATCAGACCGTGGAGGTTCCGCGTCCGGCGCCGGCCGTGAACGGCGAAGGGACCGCCACCGCCGTGCAAGCGCCTCCCGCCCCGGCCGCGACGGATGAGGAAGTCGGCGTCCTCTTCGCACTTCGCGACTTCATGCAGCGCTTGAAAAGCGGCGACGTATTCCGCCGTCAGCCGGAGGACCCGCCCCATCGCGGACACTGCACCCTCTGCGACGAAACCGGCGTCATGATCCGCCGCGCCTACTTGCGTGTGTCGCTGATCTCGCACTACGTGTTCTTCCTGTTCACCAAGCGGCTGATGGTGCAAGTCTGGGCCTGCGATGCGTGCCATCGCAGGGGAACGCGAATGAATCGCCTGCGCTGGCTCTGTCTCGCGGGCATGCTGGGACTCCTGCTCCTAGCCTTTTTCGGAGGCATTCCCTTATCCGACCTGCTCGAGCGCTCGCAGAGCATGACTCCCGAGGTTGCCCACGCCGTCGGCCTCACCGTTTTGATCGTTCCGCTGGCACTGTTTTTCCTGCTTCCCTTCGTCTTGATGTTCTGGCTTCCACGGCACACCCGGACAATTGTGAATCGGGACGCGGACGTTCGTCTGCGCGAACTGGCGGGCATCGAGCGCTGGGGAATGCTCACGTCGATTCATTACTTGCGTCGACGACGCGCGGGCGAGCCTTGTGAACACCTGTGAGGTTGTGTGCAAACGTGGTTCCAAAGCGGATCGCAAGAAGATTAGACGAGTCGATGGAGGACATCTAACAAACTTTACCATTGACAATCGACCACTTAGAGGAAAGGCTATCCCTGAAGCCCGCGAGGTTCCCCGCTCGGAGTCGCCTCAGGGAGATCCTTTCATGATCAAGCACCGTTGCCCGAACTGCGACCATATCCTGAACTCCGCCGACGGGTTGGGCGGGACGCCGATTCAGTGCTGGAAATGCCACTCCAAGCTCGTGGTGCCGCCGAAGTCGGAAAAGGGACTGGACGTCCCCAAGGAATTGCTGGACCAAGCCGAGGCGCGCGCCAGGGAACGGCGTAACCAATCGGGCCGGACCGGCGGCTTGTGGCACTCGATCAAGTCGTTGTTTTCCGGCAAAGGCAAAGACAAGGAACCGGCCGCGCCGCCGCCTGCGTGATCATCTCCCTGTGAGGTAGCCGGCCGTATGCCGACAGCCACCGTTCCGCTCCGCATCGTTCTCGCCAAGGTCGGTCTCGACGGCCACGACCGCGGCATCAAAGTAGTGGCCCGCGCACTGCGCGACGCCGGCATGCAGGTCATCTACGCCGGTCTTTGGCTCACCCCCGAAGCCGTCGTCCGCACCGTGGCCGACGAAGATGCCAACTGGCTCGGCCTAAGCATCCTCAGCGGCGCTCATCTCACTCTTGTGCCGCGCGTCATCCAACTTCTGAACGAAGCCGGGTTGGGCCACGTCGGCGTGATGGTCGGCGGCATCATCCCCGAAGGCGACATCTCCAAACTCACTCACATGGGCGTCGCCCGCGTCTTCGGCCCGGGCACCGCCCTGCCCGACATCGTCGCCTTCCTCCACTACCGGAGTACGGCCGGCCATGCTTGACGCGCTGCTCGAACGGTTCCGCCAAGGCGACCGGCGAGCGCTGGCCCAACTCCTCTCATTGGCGGCCCGCGGCGATCAGCTCGAAACCATTCTCGACCGCCTCGGCCTTCCCGCCAAACCCAGCCGCGTCGTCGCCTTCACCGGTTCCGCGGGAGTCGGCAAGAGCACCCTCATCGGCCGCCTCATCGACGTGCTCCGCAAACAACAAACAACCGTCGCCGTCCTGGCCTGCGACCCGCAAAGCCCCCTCAGCGGCGGTGCTCTCCTTGGCGACCGCGTCCGCATGCCCAGCAATCCCGACGACGGCGTCTTCATCCGCAGCCTCGCCGCCGCCCCGGGACAGGGCGTCCTCGCCGGCCATCTCGACGCCCTCGTCCGTATCACCGAAGCATTCAGCTTTGACAATGTCCTCATCGAAACCGTCGGCGCCGGCCAAGGCGACACCGACGTCCGCGACCTCGCCGATGTGGTCGTTCTGCTCTTCCAGCCCGAGAGCGGCGACGATATTCAAGGCGAAAAAGCCGGCCTGTTGGAAATCGCCGACGTGGTCGTCATCCACAAGTCCGACCTTCCCGGCGCGGAAAAAACCGAATCGCAGTTGCAGATGGCGCTCCACCTCTCGGCTCACACTGCCAACGTCCCCATCCTCCGCGTCAGCGGCCGCACCGGCGAAGGCATCGACGCCCTCTGGTCCGCCGTCCAGGCATGTCCCCTGCGCCGCAATCACCTCAGCGTCAGCAGCCGCGCCCTGTTGCGCCTCGTCCGTGAAAACCTGGAGTCGCGCCTGTCCCAAACCGAGGCCAACCACGACCCCGCCTGGCTCGCGATCCTGGAGCAATGGCGTCAGGGAACGCTCAGCAACACGCAGGCAGTCGCCGCCGCCTGGAAACTCCTCCGCTCCGTTAATTGATGCTCAGTATGTCAACGTGCACGGTGCAACGGGTTCGGGCCGCCGGACCCACGCGATGACCTGCCCATCCTGCCGGACCGGCGGCCTGAACCCGTGCGAATCCACTGCGACAAGCACGGGTTCGGCACGCCCGGCCCACGGATTTACATGGCGCGACTGACCCGAGGCGTGCCGAACCCGTGGCACCTGCGCGGTGGAGGAGTCACCGTTACCACCGTTTGGCAACGGCGGCGCGAGCACGTCGGCGCCGTTGCCACCGTTTGGCAACGGCAAGTGAAAGCGGGATCGGCAATCGGGGGCGCGTTCGTTCAAAAGGGGGAAAAGGGAATCGAAAGGGGACTCGTGGCGGCCGTTTTGCGACGCGTTCATGGGACGACCCTCGCAAAAGGGGTGGGCGTGGGACTGCCGGCGGGGCGACGACCCGCGTTGGGTGGGTGCGCCGGCCCCGAACCACGGGACCGGGGCGCACGATCGAACCCGGCGGAAGCAGTATGCCATAGGGAGGGGGGATTAGTCAAGAGCAAAATGGATAAAGCCTATCGTTAATATGACTATAAAGGACAATGGAGGACAATGAGCGACAGGCAGGCATGGAAAGAAGGAAAGGGGAGGTTCAGCTGAGGGGGTTGGGGCGCAGCTGACGCGGAAAAAGGAGGGCGACTCGAACGGGTCGCTTGTAGACGCGCTTCGCATAACCGCGCGTTCGACTTCGTTCAGCCGCCCGGCGCAGTCCTCCAAGCGAGCGGAATCCCTTACCAGTCCCACCCGCAAAAGAGTAAACTGCGGGCTGGCCAAACCCCACCGCCTCTCCCCGGGAGAATCCTCATGAAAACAAAACTGCTTCTGCTCCTGGCATTGGTTCCACTCCTCGCCGCCGAGCCGCCGAAGCCGGACGCGGCCAAGGACGAACTCAAGAAATTCGAGGGGAAGTGGAAGCTGGTGTCGGCGGATTTCGACGGCAAAGAAGCGGACCCGGAGAACGTCAAGACCGCCAGCCTTGTGGTGACCGGAAATGAGTTCACCATGAAGATCGGGAACGAGACCCACAAGGGCAAGTTCACGATTGACCCCGCCAAGAAACCCAAAACGATCGACACGGAGTTCACCGAAGGCAGCCTCAAGGATTCCAAGGTGCTGGGCATCTATGAGATAGACGGCGACACCCGCAAAAGCTGCTTCGCGGGGCCCGATAAGGACCGACCCACCGACTTCACCGGCGGCAATGGCAAGTACATCTGGACATGGAAACGGGAAAAACCGTGAGCGGGGTTCGGCCGCGCGGCTAGGGCTGAAGTCTTCGGAAGCCCGAGCCGTAGCATTCGGACGCGCCGGCCGAAGGCGTTGACGCTCAGGGTGCCACAAGCACTAGCCACACCAGGGCAGCCTGCCTATTACGCGGCGCTGTCCCTATGTCACCAGGATGTTCTAATGCGCGCTTTCTCTGAAATGGCGAAGGAATTTCCGGTTCGGTATCCCACGCGCCAGGCAATCTGGACTGATTACCATCTCGAAACAAACCCGTTCAAAGAATATGCTCGCGCATGGGGCGTGTGCATGGCTTATCATTTTGACCAAGGCGTTTCGTTCCAATCCTGGATTCAACTAGTTGAACAAGTGAAGAAATGGATCGAGTCGCGCTCCAAATTGGAGGAGATCATCAAGTTCGAACGCTTTTACGAGATCGGCGAGGATTTCTTTCTTCAGGAGAAACCTCCCTACGATGGCGGTTATTCGGCCTCGATGTATGAAGAGTTTCTTTACCACCGTTCGTGCGAGCCTGCGCCATGGTTCTGGCGGCAAATTGCAAGGCTTCACAGGAGAGTCGCCGGAGCCTTGCGGTCGCTCCGAAACGGGCCGAAGGATGAATTGATAGCAAGGATAATCCACGCGACGTTCATTAAGCCTTACAGCCACTTGTTCTGGCGAGATGACGAAGGATGGGCAGTGTATTGGCCTAACATCGGCGTTGATGACGTTCGGGAGTGGGAGCGCTTGTCGGCAACTTGAAGTTGGATCGCGGGATACCTCACCTTCAGAACTTGTCGACGCAAAGAGCCAAGATCGCTTGTCTAAGGCTCCCCTGCTACGCGGTGGAGTGGAGGGTCGGCGATGATAGAAGTCCGGTGGGTTACGGTGGGCTCCGGCAAGGTTGCCCTTTTCCACCGGCCGAAGCTGAAGGACATCGCCAAGCTGGCTGACCTCGGCTGCCAGCGAGTCGTGACGATCCAAGGAGACCACGAGACGCCCGGCCAGATCGAGCGGGCCGTGCGGGAGGCAGGGCTGGCGTGGACTTGGATTCGGGCGGGCAATGCCAAGTACCCAGAAGCTGAGGCCGACCAACTCATGCGGCGCGGGTTACAGGAACTGACTGCTTGCTTGGAGGCCGGTGAGTCCGTGCTCATCCACTGCTCGGCGGGCATTCATCGCACGGGTATGCTCGCGTTTGCCCTGCTCCGTTCGGTAGGGCTGCCGGAAGCCGAGGCGTTGGAAAAGGTCGCCGCGATGCGCCCGAAAACCCGCGAGGGCATGCATGAGGAGCACCTGGCATGGGGGAATCGACTAGCGGCGGAGGTAGAGAGTGGTCAACTGCCGGGTGGCCTGAGCCAGAGTATCAAGCGCTCCACCCGCGAATAAGCAGAATACTCATCCCGTTTCGATAACGAGACGATGTTTGGGCTTTGGCATTCGCATCTTCAGCTTCTGCATGCTCTCCAGGTGAAGGTCCAGCGCTTCGCAAGCGTTCGCAAAGGCGCCGGCCAGCGTCTCGCCGCTAGTGATAATGTCCGGAAAATCAGGGAAATCGACCGTGTATGCGGGATCATGGGCTTGATAGGAAATCGAGAACACGTATCCCCGATACTCATGATGGGTGTTCATCGTTGGAGTGCCTCCAATACCTTCCGGATGTCATCCGGGTGACAGGTCTTTCGCTTGCCGTGCGGCCGTACGATGGTGAGCATACGCCCGTCGGCTCGGTGATAGGTGCAATGACTTCCTCTCCGGTTAAACAATACGAAACCCTCGTGTCGGAGGAGAGCCTGCAATTCGGCGAAGCGGATGCCTCTAGGATTCCGCTGCATCTTTTGCAGTAGCTTCTCGCGTCGGGCCATACGTTATCCTGGGCGTGCTCGGCAGTCGTGCTTCCGGCGCTGTCAGGTTCATTTCACGTTCATGGAGACGATGCTGGCAGGTCACTTTAGCACCCGCACAAACAAATTCGCGAACTCCATTTCCCCCTCCGGCCGGAGACTCAACGCGCTTTTTCCCGACCCGAGAGCCTTGAGTTGAGAAAGCTCCCCGCCATTGAACGCGAATTCCCCCTTGGTGGTTACCCTCAAGCGGTTCCATTGGCCCGCCGGCTTCAATCCGGCGATTTTTCCCAGCAACCCACGGTCTCCCGCGCTGGCGCTGTACTTGCCGTCCGGGGTCAGCCTGAGCGTCCACTCTTCCCCGATTTTGTCGCCGACGAATGCGAACGCGCAGGCGCTCTCCTTCTTCTCCGGAAACTTGAAATCCACCACAAACTCCGCGTCCCCATGCTCCTTCTCAGTCCGCAGCTCCTTTCCCTTGCCGTCGTAGTGCAGCATCCAGTCGTTCGCCTTCCAGTGTTTCTTCGCCTCGTCATCCGCCTTCCAACCGGTAAGGTTGCCGAAGAACAGGTTCTGATGCCCCTGCGCCTCGTCGGCAATCTCCTTCGGCTTCGGGTTCGTGCTGGGCAGTTCCTTGATCTTCAGATTCCGAAATCGGCACTCCGAGCCTTCCGATTCCAGGGCGAGATAGCCTTTGCGCGGGTTGCACTTGCTGATGCCGGAGACCACCTTGCCGTTGACCGCCAGCTTGATGACGCCGTCATTCGCCTCGACCTGGTAGTGGTTCCACTCGTTCGCCCCCTTGGCCCGGTTCTCCGACGGCAGGCAGCGCTCCCAGCCGTCGGGGTGCGGCCGGTCGGGGACGCACGTCGCTCCCCAGATGCTGAACAAATCGCCGTGGCTCGTGGCCGTGATCTCGCCTTTCTTGTTCTTGTACTCCAGGTTCACAAGCACCTGCACCTCAATGCCGCGCGTGTAGCCCGTGCCCACGGCCGGGATCGGATCGGCCCACACGAAGAAGCCGCTGTTGCCGACCTCATCGGGCTTCGGCGGAATGTGCTTCCAGTCGAACTCGGCAATGAAGTTCTCGTACTGCTTCTCGGTCCGCAAATAGCCCGTGGGCTTGCCCGTGGTGATGATCTCGTTGTCCTTCACGAAAAAGGTCTCCGGCGCGCAGTTCACGTTCACCCAGCCGGCGAGGTCCTTGCCGTTGAACATCGGCACGAAGCCTTCTTCATCCTTCTTCGGGTCGACTGCCTTCTTGTCGTCGGTGAAGCCCGGAATGACGATGGCCAGTACGCAGAAGAGTCCGGCGATGGAGTGGAGAGGTTTCATGGTGGTTCCTCGGAGTTGAGTGCGGGAGTGCTGATAACTTGGCTGTCGCGGAGACCTCACCGTATTCTATCGGCGTGGCGCTGTCCACCAGAAACGCCGGTTCCGGATCGTTCGGGGCGTTTAAGATGGGAGTCCCTCCGTTGTCAAACCGCTGCGAAGGCAGTGCATGCAACCTGGAAACTTCCTACTCTGCCAGATCAAGCCCTTCCAAGCAATCGTCGATTGAACGTCATTGAAAGTCATTCAAAGGCTTGCTAGCCGCTTTGGGGCGTGGAAGGTTTCGTGTCTCACGCATCCGTGAGACACGAAACCTTCGTGGCACTTAACTCATTTCAGGTAAAAGTTTTGCGGAGAAGTGCGTGTATATGCACTCGCGTGAGACACGAATGGTAAGGTGAGGAGCTTGCTGTGGCACAGGCGCGTGTCCTCACCGCTTCTTCTTCGGCGTGCCAAACTCCTGCGTGTAATACGTCTCTCCCTTGTCGTTCTTCGCGAGGCCAATGCCGATCTCGGTGTACTTCTCGTTCAGGATGTTCTCTTTGTGCTCCTTCGAGTCCATCCACGCCTTGACGATCCCTTCAGGTTTCTCCCCGTCGCTGACCGCGATGTTCTCGGCCATGTGCGCGTAGACGTACCCGGCAGCCTTCACGCGGTCGGCGGGGTTCTTGCCGTCGAGTTCATGCTCCATCTTCCCCTGCTTGGCCATGTTCGCCGAGTGGGCGCGGGCCACCTCGCACAGGGTCTTGTTCGGCCTGAGCAACGGCAGATTCTCCTTCTCACGCTCCTTGTTCGTGGCGTCGAGGATGGCCTGCTCCACCTCGGAAAGCTCGACCTTCTTCGAGTCCTTCGAATCGGCCGCCGCGAGCGGTAGCGCGACACAACTCAACACAACGAAGAGAACGGTGACGAGACGGTTTGGCATGTCAATACCTCAGGATGAAAGAGCGCACCAACGGCTTCATTGTACTTCATGCTCCGGGGCGAATACCCTCGAAACCTGTCGAATTGACCCAGGCTTCCCAACTCTCCATCATCCGCAAGGTCGATTGACCGATGTCGGCAAGTCGATCATGATTTCGTGGCTTGAGTTGTTGGGCCAGGAGAGATCGTCGCATGGAAGCGTCGTGGGCGCCAGCCTATCCCCGTTCGCTGGCGGGTTGGCTGCCATTCTTATGGTCGCGAGTCCTGTTCCCGGGAACCTCAGCCGACGCGCCGACGGCTGTTCGCAATTGGAGTCTGCTGGCTCTCATCGTGTTGCCCGGCGTTCTCATCTACCCAAGCCTTTCCTACCGACTTCTGGAGCCCGATGAGGGACGCTACGCCGAAATCCCCCGCGAGATGCTGGCACGCGCCGAGTGGGTCGTCCCGCACCTGAATAGCGAGCCGTACCTCGACAAGCCCCCCCTGCTCTACTGGTGCGTGATGTTGAGCTATCGCGCGCTCGGCGTCCACGATTGGTCAGCCCGCCTGGTCCCCGCGCTGGCGGTGCACGGCTGCATCCTTCTCGTCTACCTACTCGGCCGTCGCATCCTTGGTGAACGCGCCGCGTTCTGGGGAGCACTGCTTCTCAGCCTCGCCCCGGGATTCACCAGCATGGGCCGGTTGCTCGTGCTCGACGGCCTGCTGGCATTCTGGGTCACCGCATCCGTCTTTTTCGCGTTCGAGGCGGTTCGCGGCGGCCGGCTACGCTGGGGATGGTGGCTCGCGGCAGGCCTGTGCTGCGGATTGGGCGTGCTGACCAAGGGACCGATCGCTCTCGTACTGCTCGCGCCGCCAATCTGGCTGCGCGGTAAGCTTTCCGGACAGCGCGGCGTCGTTCGTTGGCGTGCCTGGCTCGCTTTGGCCGCTGTCGCACTGTGCGTGGCCCTGCCCTGGTACGTTGCCGTTTGCGTCCGCATGCCGGGTTTCGTCAAGTATTTCCTTTGGGAACACAACGTCGTCCGTTTCGTCAGCGGGTTTGACCATCTTCAGCCGGTGTGGTACTACGCGCCGATCCTACTTGCAGGCTTGTTGCCCGGCTCATTGCTGCTGCCCGCGCTCGCGCGCTTCTTCTTCAAGGGCGCCGACGAATCACACCCGACCGCCCCGCCTGAACTGGGCTTCACGCTGCTGGCGGGCGGCTGGTGCATCTTCTTCTTCACGCTCTCGGGCTGCAAGCTGCCGACGTACATTCTCCCGGCGTATCCGGCCCTCTGCTTGGCGCTCGGCTGGTTCCTTGCCTCAAACTCGTGGCGCAATTCCTGGTGGGTGCGATCGACTGGCGGCTTGGCCTTCCTGACCCTGATGATCGGCCATCACCTCGCCCTGCCCTGGTATGCCTCCTACCGGTCGCCGATGCGTCAATCTGACGTCGTCGCCCGGTATTGCGGCGACCCCTCCGAAGTGGTCGTCTGCCATCCCCGCCCGTGCGACTCGGTCGCGTTCTACCTGGGCCGCGACGATCTGCATGATTTCCGCAGCAAGGAAATGCACCTGCTCATCCCGTCACTGCTCGAACGCCGGCGGACCGTGCTCCTCTTCACGCACCGGCATTCGTTAAAAGGCTTCAAAGACTCCCTGCCGCCGAACCTCCGCGTCGTAGACGAAGTTCACTGCGGCCTGCCCGCTCCGCCCGGCGTTCCGGAACGCTGGACGAAGCACGCTCAGGATGGTATGGGGCAGACGGCGCTGGGATTATGCGACATCGCAGTAGTGGTGCGGACGGATTGGCCGCAGTGATACACATGTTCTTGGCGCAATACGCTTTGCACGTATCACGATGGGACACTACCATGGAGGTATGAAATGTTCGGATTCACCAATTGAGCGCGGCCGCCAACCAGGAGATCTCATGGGCCAATTGATTCACGGCGTGGGCGTGTTGGCGCTTGGGTTGCTTTCAAGCAACTTCGTATGGGCGGATGAGGCCCGAGAGCGTGAAATGCTGGCCCGGAAGGAGCTCTCGCGGCTTAGCAACCACGCGCTCCTGGAGGACAAGCTACGAGAAGTCGTCGAGGTCGATCTTTCTTGCACGGCGGTGTCTGATGATGACCTTGCTCAACTCGAGAATCTGCCCGAACTTCGGGATTTGGAACTCGGCAACACCAAGATCACGAACGCAGGCCTGGTCCATATCAAGAAATGTACCAAGCTCAAAACTCTTTGGATTGCAGAGACGAAGGTTACCGATGCCGGTCTTATTCACCTTCAGACATTGAGTGAACTCCGCACCCTATGGCTGAGCTATACCGCGACCACCGATGAGGGAATGGCGGCACTATCGGAGCTTACGAAACTGGAAGAACTGCACGTCAACAACACGAAGGTAACGGACGCAGGTTTGGCTCATCTTCGAGATATGGGTCATCTGCATACTCTGTCGGTGGAAGGCGCCGGCATCACCGACAAGGGTGCGGTTACCCTGAAGAAGCTTGCCCATCTTCGGTCATTGCACTTCGTCGGCCCGAAGATCACGGATAAATCGCTTCTCAGCTTCTCGTCCCTGGAAAAACTCGAGTACTTGCACTTGGGTGGGCCAGCGATCAGCGACGACGGTTTGAATCACCTTCGGAAGCTTTCCAATCTCCGAACCCTCAACCTCGTCGGAACGAAGGTTACGGATCAGGGAGTTGCCGATCTGCGGAAGGCTCTTCCAGGAGTCAAGATTACGCGGACCCCCGGATATTTCTCGGACGAAAACGGGAAATGAGTCGCCTATCAATCCGTGGAGGCAGATCTTGCGCTGAGCCATCAAAAATTACTCATCTCGTTGATCGGCCCCAGATAGGCCGTGATAAAAATGCGGAAGATCGCCAGGATAATCAGGCCCGCGACCACTAGCCAGATAAGCGCCGCCAGCACGAACGTGGCGGCTTGCAACTTCCTCCTCGATTCGTCCTGGTAATGTTCCGTCTGCTGAGCCAGCACGTCATGCAGCCGGCCGCTCTCCTCGGCGACGGAAATGATGTTCTGAAACTCCTCCGTAAACAACGTCCGGTCATACAATGCGGTCGTCAAGTCATCCCCTGCCTTGAGCGATGCGCTCACTTTTGCCTGGACCGCCTCGTAGGCCGCGTTGCCGGTCCCTGACAATGCCAGCCGTATGGCCCGCGTGATCGACATGCCCGTCTCCGTCGTCACTCGTAAAGCGAGGCAGAACCGCGACAGCGCCAGTGCACGGAAACAGCCACCGATGACGGGAATCTGCAACATCAATCGGTCGAACGTGGGCTTCTGGTTCAGAACGCGCGTGACCACGAGGTAGCATCCCACCAGGAATCCCAGTGCGCCAAAGACGAGGGCCAAAAAGATCAACGCGCCGCGGCCGCCCGTCAAACCGAGCCCGAGCGGGTCGAGCGGCTTGCTGTTGTGCATGGAGCCGATCATACCGAGGATCCACAGCAGGCCGGCGATGACGAAGATGGCGGCAAAGAACTGAAGCAGGGGCCAGGCCGCCATCGTCCAAAACTGCCGTCGCAGCCGTTGCTGCATGAGGAAGTATTTTTCCAGCTCGCCGAAGATCTCCGGCATTTGCCCGGAGTGTTCGGCAACGCTGGCCAGCGAGACGAAAAGGACGGGGAAGTGCTCTCTCTCTCCCTCCAGGGCGTGTTCGAGGTCGCCGCCTTGCTCCAATTCCTCGCTGATGCGCCGCGCTACCGGGCGCACGGGCGCCGGACCCTTGTTTGCTTGCTGCTTGAACACATCGCGCAACGTCAGACCGGATCCCAAATAGTGCTTGAGAACCCGGCACAGTTCAATCATGCTCGAAAGAGGTAATCGCATCGCCCGGATGGACCCTTCACCCGATGGGATTCTGGTCTACATTAAGCAGTGTACCGCCTCGCCGCGGCGGCCGAAAGCCTGGAACCAGGTGCACGCGGCAGGCGCTTCGGGTGGTGCCCATGGACCCTACGCACGCAGAGTACGACGCCCGTTACCTCGCTGGACTGCTGTTCTTCAACCGCCGCGACTTCTTCCAGGCGCACGAAGTCTGGGAGGACCTCTGGGCGGACACGCAAGGCCTGGACCATCGCTTCTATCAGGGTCTCATTCAGGCCGCGGTCGCGCTCTACCATTTCGGCAACGGCAATGTCCGTGGCGCGCTGAAGCTCTACCTATCGGGCCGGGCCTACATGCAACCATACCCGTCGCCGCACCACGGCCTGGACGTCACGGCATTCTGGGAGGCGATGCGAACTTGTTTCGCCCCGCTGCTCGACGCAAATCCTCCCCCAGCCGTCGCCCGGCCGGACTCGGCGTTGATCCCCAATTTGCGCCTCAACCCCGAGCCGGCGGCATGGCCCGATCTCGCCGATTTCGAAGAACACGATGAGGAATGATCTCGCAACGAATGGACAGGCGATGAGCGCGGAAAGCTTCAACCCGGATACGTTTGACGGCATCGCCCGCCTGTTCCCGTTGCCGGACCTCGTTTTTTTCCCGCACGTCATCCAACCGCTGCACATCTTCGAGCCGCGCTACCGGCAAATGACCGCCGACGCGCTCGCCGACAACCGTCTTATGGCCCTCGTGCAACTGCGCGCCGGCTGGGATGCAAACGACCCGTCCCCGCCCCCGATCCATTCGATCGCCTGCCTCGGCCGGATCGTCGCCGCCCAGACTCTGGAGCAAGGGCGCTACAACCTGCTGCTCCAAGGCGTCAGCCGCATACGCATCGTCGAGGAATTGTCCTGCGACAAGCCCTACCGCAACGCCCGCGTGGAACTGCTCGATGACCAGCCGTGCGCCTCGGCCCGCACCGAGGCGGCCTTGCGCCGCAAGCTTTCCAAGCGGATGCCGGTCTGGTTTCCCACCAAGGCGGGGGTGATGGAGCAATTCCAAAAACTGGTCGACAGCGATCTATCCCTCGGCGCTCTTTGCGACATCTTCTCCTTCGCCCTGCCTCTCGACTCCCAGTTCAAGCAAACCTTGTTGGAAGAACTCGACGTGAAAAAACGCGTGCGCGCCCTTCTCCGCCAAATGGAGACGAACTCCTCCCTTCCTGACCGCAAATTCCCGCCCGAATTCAGCAGCAATTGATTCTCTTAACGGCTTACTCGCGCGCCTCCGAAGAGCTCGGCGGCGCGACCGTTGACGATGTCCATTGCCCCGCATAGGAAAATCGTGCGGAACCACCGAATTCTCAACATGAGGTAGGACCATGCAGAAGCGTGAAAAGGCCGTGACATTCAAGGGTGAACCGAAGACGCTGGTCGGCCCTCAATTGAAACCTGGCGACAAGGCTCCCGATTTCGCCAGCCTCGCCGGCCTCGAAATAGTCGGCCTCGCGCAAACCCCCGCCAAGGCTCGTCTGTTTAGCGTCGTTCCCTCGCTCGATACCAATGTGTGCAGCGTTCAAACGCACAAATTCAACGACGCGCTCGCCGCCCTTGGCGACAAGGTCGCCAGCTATACCGTCAGCCTCGACTTGCCCTTTGCCCAAAAACGGTTCTGCGATGCCGAGTCGATCACCAACATGAAAACGCTCTCCGACGTTCACAATCACTCGTTCGGCCAGAATTACGGCGTGCTAATCGAGGGCCTGCCGTTGCCGCTGCTCGCCCGCGCGGTCTTTGTCGTGGATAAAGCCGGAAAAATCACTTATGTCGAGTACGTAGGGGAAGTTACGTCGCATCCGAATTACGACGCCGCCATGACGGCACTCAAAGCGGCCAGCGCGTAGGCTCTCTCACAGCTGACCTCGACGACAAACGGGCGGCTGGCGGGACTAAGCTCCCTCCCGTCGCCCGTTCCGCATATCCCTCAGCTTTTCACATCCTGTCATAATTGCCTTGTCCGTTAAGTTTAGCACTTCGGACCCCATTTTTTCCCCAATTCCGTGAGCGGCTCTATTGCAAGCCCCCTAGGCCGCCTTATGCTTGAAATGATGAAGTTTTGCAAGGAAGCGACCTTGTGACAGGACGCGGTGATGGGGCTGCCGCCCGGCCTTTTCTCGCCGGAACATCGATTTTGACTCAAGCCGACAGAGGAGAACCTGCCATGAGACCCGTTCGGGTGCCGCGCTGGATTACGGCGTCGTTGTTGACCTTGCTCGCTTCCACCCCGCTACAAGCCGCCTGGGACAACGTGTTCCAGGTCACCTGCAATAGCTGCGGGCGCTCGTCGTCCTCGTACTACACGCCGTCGTGCGATCCCTGCCCGCAGCAAACTTGCACGACTCGCTATGTGCAACGTTGTTACTATCAGCCGGTGACGACCTACGAAACCCGCACTTACAACGAGACGGTTACTACTTACCGCACCAGTTATTACTGGGAACCGGTCACCAGCTATCGCTATACTTCCTATTATGATCCGTCGAGCTGCTCCTACCGCCAGCAGGCGTGCCCCACTACGTGTTACCGGCTGCGGTCACAATGCTGCCCCGTGCAGAGTGTTGTCGCTCGTTA
>Ga0207158_1071_pt1 | contig 25004 bp, 12 predicted proteins | sample Alteio_BWMinHeat_22_FD_153512 | JGI IMG/M metagenome (GOLD analysis project Ga0207158, IMG submission 153512) | Enriched cells from forest soil in Barre Woods Harvard Forest LTER site, Petersham, Massachusetts, United States -... | ecosystem: Environmental > Terrestrial > Soil > Temperate forest >... | reverse complement strand
TGGTGAGGTCTTTGCGCGACGGCATGGGCCAGTCGCGCACGATCATCTTCAGATGCTTCTTGGCATGGAGGTCATCCTTGGAATAATCACGCTCCTGATCAATGACGGTTTCGCCGGCCAGGTAATACTGCGCAGGAGGCTGCAACTCCTTGGGTTGGCGTCGATTCGATATATCCCAGGCACGGGCCGTCGCGCCTTCCTTGACCGCCAGGAGCCTGTCGCCATTTTTACTGAAGGTCAGATGGCGGATTGTCCCTTCGCCATACTTGATCCACGTCAAGAACTCCGCCTTTTGTTTGCCCTCCGGGGGAACTCGCCATAGTCCGATGTCGCCTTCACTGCCGGCTGTCGCCATCCATTGACCGTCCTCGCTGAAAGCAATCGCTGTGACCTCGGCGATGTGCCCCAGCGCATAGCTGGCGAGATAGAACATGTCCGAATCCTCCGACCAGCGTAATAGATAGACGCTTCCGTACTTGCCGCCGCTTGCGAATAACTCATCGCTGGCGAAGGCGACCGATGTCGGGTTTCTCTGCTCGATGTCGGTGACACGGCGGCCGGTTTTAATATCCCAAATATGGACTCTATCTTCATCGCCGGCCGCCAAATATCGATCGCTCGGGCTGAACGCTATGACGTGAATGCGGCCGTGCATTCCGCGGAGACCCACTGAAGTCCCATTTTGGCGGTCGGCCACGTGGACTTCCGTTTCGACGTCGCGCCCCAACATGGAGGGTCCATATCCTCTCGCCACCCGATTTCCGTCGTGCGAAGGCACAACCGGGGAATAGAAAGTCTCGGGATAGTCAAGGAATCGGACGATTTCCGCCGGACCCTTCTTCGGCTGAGAGGAATCCGCTGGGGTCTTTGAAAGATCGAGTAAATCTGCATACAACGATGCATTCTGAACAATCTGCGACTCGGGAACAATTTCCCATTCCAATTCATCGCCGACCCGGCCCTGAGTGGGCCCCGGATGATTTTGCTTAAAAATGGCCCACTCCGAATCGGCGACGGCACCGACGAAACGCCAGGACTTGCCGGGTTTCACGCCCCAGTCCACCAGAGGCCGCACGGGCATCCACCTTCCCGCTGAATGATTCACGTCCTCCTCGTGGAATAAGGATCGGTCTTCGTTCTGGTCTGTAAGCATGATGCGAGTAACGCGTTCACCCGACCACGAATATGTGATCGTGATCGACCAATTCCGTTTGCTCAGGCGTGGCCAGGGGTACATGATAAGTTCATCCCTCCGCGTCGTCTTCGCCAGAGAACCGGGGATATCCTTGTTTTGACCTTGAAGCTTTTCGAGCGCAGAGAGCATCTGCGTCTCCGATCGCGGCACCACGCGCAGCGCGGGACGGCTCGACGCAGACTTCTGGATCGCGCGCGACGCCGTTAAAGCCGGCTGCGACCGTCCAAGCAAATCGGCCAGGTGCCGGCGCACTCGAACCAATTGATCAAGGTCGACCTGCTGACCTTTGAGCTGGGCATTTTTGCCCAGCTTCTTGGCCAAATCTTTCCAGGTGGAATCGACGTCCGGCCGATGGCTGAATTCCTTCAGGAGTTCAAGCGATGGACCAAGCCGATCACGCCGCCTCTCCTCCGCTTTGTCCATTTTGACGGCGAATCTCATCAGAGCATCCTGATCTTTCGCTTTGAGCTTGTTCCACAGAATGCGATCCACTTCGGCGAACAGCGCGATTTCAAGCGTAAGAGGATTGGCGGTGGACACCTTCGGCTCGAGCAGGCTATGCATGGCTTCGTGGCCGAGCAGCATGGCCTGAAGCGTCTCCCAGGCCGCACGTTCGGACGGCCCGGCGGGCATGGGGGCCAGCAACTGATCAATAACGTAGAGAGGCGACCCTTCGGCCATATCCATCGTGGCGTAGCTCGGCATATGGCTGCCGTAATAGACGTGCGACAAATCCGGCAAAATCGACCACATGGACATGTCCAACGACGCAAGTCGCATCCTGAAATCGATGATTCTTGCCGCCGGAACGGGCTCACCAAGGATAGGCCGGTCAGAGGGAAGCGCGTCATGCGACAATCCGATCAGGGCCGTGACGAGACGAGTTTCGGTACCGCGCATCGGAATGAATCGATCGATGGGCGTCAGAACATTTAGAAAACGCGGCATCAAGGCTTGATTGACGAACATGGACTGCAGGGAGGATGCCGCGACATGACCGCGGGGTGAATCCATCGAGGCGGCTCGAAGTGTCGCGGGATCCGCCAGCAGGCTTGCCGCTAAACCGAGGCAAACCACGCGATGGATGAAGGTCCGCCTCATGCCGATTTGAGAAGTTTGGGGGAAGACCCTACGCGATGGCCGAGAATGACGGTTGCTGTGATGCCCATGAGTCCAGCGATAAAACCCGCGAGAATCGAGGCGTCATGGGCCCCGGCGGTCGGCCAATGGTGGATGAATGTCCAGGCCGCGGTCATGGCTGCCGCGACGGGGGTCAATACGCCAGCCAAACCAAAGCCACTGTTAGGCCCCCTCAAAGTTTGCTTCGCCACGGAGATTTCTCCGGCGGCCGAAAAGAGCCACAGCTCGGAGTCATTGATTTTCTGTGCAAGAAACATATATGAAATGGGTTTTTGAGCCCCTTTGTTATTCAAATTCTGAAAATTAACATTAACAGAATCGAACCCTTCAACGAGCAAAAGATGATACGTTCTGTCCGAGTTCGCCCATAAAACAATATCTCCGGCTTCTAGGATCCGAGGATTATTAATAAACCGGACTTTTAGCAAATCCAGGATATCGTCTTGGGAAGACCCTTCGAACAAAGAATTAAACGTATCCTGAGACAAAAACTTTCCTTCGATTAAGTTACGCTCGATTATCGATCGAATCGACGCCGAATACTCCCATATCGCAAGCTGAGCCTCAAGGAGCCGCATTTTCTCTAAACTAATGTGATGGGCGCCAGGCCGATTGGGTTTGAACTCGTCGATAATACGGGGGAGAATCTCCATCGGATCTACATAATGTGTCGGAATGACCAGTTGGAAATTCGTAAATTCAACGGTGCCTTGATCGGTTGCAGTCCAATCGATTGACATCGGCGACAGTACATCAGTTACAAACCCGCGTAATTGATCCTTTGAACCCGGTCTAAATCTAAATCCCATGCTTGGGTCTATCAGAAATCTTGAGTATTTACTGAATATCTCATGACGATTCGAGGAATCGTTCCTGCCAGGAGTCACACGCGTTGTGTTTTCTTTCAGTTCAAGCAATTGTTTTCGCAATTCTTCAAATCGCTGCAGATCGAGTGCTTGGCCGCGGAAACTGGGATAGGAAGCCAACGCCTGCGCCAGGCTCTTCCAGGTGTCGGGCACATCCGGCCGCCGGCTGTAGATCATCAGCCGCTGCAGCGAGGGCACCATACGGGGCGGCCGATCCGCTTCCTTCAAATCCCAGTTCTTAGCCAGATGCAAAATGGCGCCCTGATCAATGAGCGAAAGGCTACTCCAGATTAATCGGTCCACTTCGGCAAACAGAGCCAGTTCCTCCGTAAGATCAACGGGTTCATTTTTATTTTTGCGCAGGTGAAACTGCATGCCTTCATGCGCCAGGAGCAAAGCTCCCAGCAATTCCCGGGCTTTTTGCAATCCAGGCGTAGGCGGTTCGGCTCTGAGATATTCGTGGAGCATGACGAGCGGGCTGCCCTCTTCAATCTGAACCTCGGCTGCGCTGTGCAGGTAGGTGCCAAAGTAAACGTGCGAAAGTTCCGGCAAAGCGCCATTGATCTTCGGATCAAGCGCCGCCAACTGTGATCGCATGGCCTTAACCAGATCAGCAGGGACGACTTCGCCCGCTAAGGCGTAAAGATCGTCATTTTCATCCGGCGTCAAACCAATCAAACTGTTGGTTGGCTTCGCCGGCGCATTTCCTTCGGTCGGGTTCTCCACAGACGCGATGAGATCTTGAAAGCGTTTCCGCAGGTCATCGTCGACAAGAAATTCATGCTGGCTGAGCCACCTCAGGAGTTGGAGGACCTTGTCGCGCTGATCCGGATTCAAGGCATTGGCAGGCTGGGCCAGGCGCTGACGCAACGTCCGCAGATTGGCTTTCAACGGTATGAGATCCGGTGTCGACGTCTCGCCCATCGACAGAATCGATTTATAAAACTCATGAAGCGACGAATTGACGTATCGTCGATTTTCATTCGCCGGGCCCCCGACCTCGAAGGGAATCGGCGGCGCTATGAGCGCCTGGTAAATTTCCTCGAGCTTCTTCTTTTCGTCATCCGAAAAGGCCTCATGTCGCCGCAATCCGGCCACCCATGCCAGCGGTCCCAGTTTGGCCGGAATATTGACCTGCTTTTTCGAAGGCGTGCCGGTATTTTTAACTTCCAACTTATTTCCCTGCCGCGCGACGCTGAAGCGGTCCGTTCCGGCCGGACCATTAAAACTTTGGAGTAAATTCGCCAGCAGCCGCAGCTGTTCATCCCCCGTCGCCTTCAATATGTCAGCCGGCTTCGGCGCCGGAGTGTAGTCGCTGTATTTCTCATCCATCAGCTCGACTTTGTCTCTTGAAAACTCCGCCTTGACGACGTCCGCGAACTCACCGCTCGGTTCGACGCCGAAGACGCTCAGGAAGATATCGTAGAGTCGCCGGCCTTCGCGCTGCCATCGCTCCAGGCTGGAACTCATGTCCTGGATCGCGGGCGAGCGCGTCAGCTCGCCCTTCTTTTCCCGTTCACGAAGCTTACCGACGGCTTTTACGAGCCGTTTAATAACGCTTTCCGCTACGGCGGGATGGCGACGCATCAGTTCGCCCTGTTCTTCGGTGTCGGTCATCCAGTCGAAGTTCATGAGCCAGAAGCGATCTTCGACTTCTCCGGAGAGTTCATGAGTGGCATAACGCGCATCCTCGGGAGTCGTGGTGGCAATGATGGAGAACCCGGGGCGGGCCTGGGCCAAACCGTAAGGCGTCATAATCTGACCGTTCTGAAGAATATTGTTCAAGATTGAAATGGCGGCTTGGTAACGCGGCTTGCCGATATCGTCCAGAACCACGGGCCGGCCTTCTTCCATTCCGCGCAAGGTGGGCGTCTTTTCCCATTTGGTCACGCCATTCTTTGCGGATTGATTGCCCCAGAGAGCGCTGACGCTGGAATTGGCATTCAGCTGAGTCTGGTAAGGCCGCATGTGAAGGTCATTGGTCAGCGTATCCAGCACAATACTCGTCTTGCCTGTGCCGGTTTCGCCAAAGATCAGCACATGTTCACCCAGGCGGATCGCCTTCATCAGTTCCAGCTTATAACGAAGCACCGTCTGGGCTTCGTAGATCCTGCCGATGGGAGCGACCCCGCTGCCGGCGGGTGGAACGGCCCGTTCGACCAGCACTTTCCCTGTCTTGGCGTTCAATATCTGATAATACATCTCCTCTATATTTCCGATCTTCTTTGGAATCGTCTGGGATTTCAATTCGACTGTGTCTGTGGCGTCCCAATCCACACCTTTAAAGCGTGCTTTTACGAGATTCTCCAGCTTCTTATCCTGAACGGTATCGAGACGCTGGAAGTTGTAGGCGCTGGCCAGTACCTGCTTGAAGAACTCCACGTCGGTCGGAAAGGCGTTCAAGCGGCGGACGATCCGCATCAATCCGCGCACCGTCATCGGTCGCGGCAGGGTTCCCTGTTCAAAAGCCTCCACCGTGTCCTGTCCGAGCAGAACAAGTTTCTCGAAGAATGCCGGATCTTCGGCATACAGAACGGGTGCCTGCAGACGCAGAAGGAATTCCAGCTCTTTGCGGCGCGCCTCTTCCTCCTCGGGCGTTTCGTGACTTCTTTTGGGAGCATGCAGATAATCCATGTCGACAAACTGAAACCTACGCTCGAAATCGATCGGGATCTCTTTCACGATGTAGGGAGGCCGGTCCGGATTGCCCATCGCAATCAATCGGAAACTGGCCGGAGCCACGACAACGCGATTTTCTCCCGGTAAGGTCACGAAGCGATGCTCGGCCAGGGAATACCAGCCCGCCAGGACGCCCGGATGAGCGGGTTTGTTGACTTCGTCCGCAATACCCCAGGCGCCGTCCGGATTGTCCGCCGCTTGGACAATAGGAGACAATCGGTACCCGGTATCTCCCACCTTGGTTTCTCCAGCGGTCTGCAGAGCCAATAATTGGCGTTCTGTGGTGTCATAATTCAAGGACATCAGATGCGCCGGATGATGGGTCAAGCCGGCAAGCAGATAAATCAGCGTATTCTTTCCGGTGGCGGCGGGTCCGCGAATATAGAGGTTCGGCTTTTCGCGCGGCGCGGAAGCCAGGATAGCCATCATTTCCGATAATTTCTCCAAATTGTAAGGACTCAGTGGGACTTGGATTCGCCTTGAACCCGTTTCCTCATTTAGGGTCATGCGGGCCACATATTTGCATGGAAAAGATTCAACCCCCTTCTTGACTGCCGGCAGGCCCAACGCCTTGATCGGCAGAATTTCTATCTGCGGTGTTAATTCCCCGCCCCGGCCGACTTCCAAAGATTGGCCATTCAGAACCAGAAATTGCGATTGTCCCCCATTGACGGTTCGTGTTTCGTAACGGAATGGGAGATCGGGCTCTTTCGGTAAAGTCACGGGTGCCAGGGCGCCGGCCGCAAGCATCCAACCTGCGTCGGCACGGCCGATACTTGAAATCATGGCACTCGCTGCCGTTATGCAAAGAAGACTGAAGGCAAGAGGCGTCCAGCGCTCCAACCGGCGCCAGACATCCTGCGTCCGCGTCAGCCACACGTAAAGACCTCCGCTGTAATCTCCATTCATCCGCAGAATACGGAATCGAAGCGTTTCTAACAAACGGTAACCGGCCGTCAGAACGAGAGACAGCGGATCCGACAATGATGCCACTAAATGATTTAAAGCGGGTCCGATGATCGGGATACGATTCAACCGGAACGCGTCGGCGACCGCGGCTTCAACCTCCTCGTGGCGGCCGAACCATTCCGCGGCCCAGCCCAGGGACCCGATAAATGGCTGGTATACACCGGACACATGATCGGCAACGATTCCCCCTCCCATGAGCCATTGCGCGAAAGGATTTGCCTTCGTCTTCCATCCCGCCCTGAGAATCAAGAAAAATTGAAGGGCGTGGATGAAAACTGCCACGATGCCGAGCACGGGATGGTTCAAATGGAAACTGAGGCCACCCCAGACCAGAGCGGACAACAACGCATTACGTAGCGACATGGCCGCCGCCCACTGCTCGCGGTTCTTTTTAATCATGTCTTTGATCGTCCGCGTGTTCTCTTCATTTCCATCCGGATTCCCATCGGTAAGAACGATCAGGATGTTGTGCACCTTGTTCGCTTTGCCGCTCAGTTCGCGCTTTAAAATCCGAAGGATGACGAACGGGATTTGCGCGGCCGAACTGAGCTGGTAGCCGTTCGGGGCATACAGCGTCTTGACCAGATCAGTCGCGGTACCTTTGCCGATACCGAGCCCGTAAACCACCAGGCCCGGGTGGGCCGGGTGATCGCGCTTCATGCGGTCGATGGCCCGTTTAATCGCTGCGGCATCACTCGTGCCACCATGCGATGAGTTGAACAGCTTCGCGTGGATCGCCGCGGCCGTCACGTCGTTCAACGGATTCCGGTAGGTTCGCAGCTCAATCGCCGGATTGTCGCTGAAGGCGAATTCTTCACTTTCCACTCCTGGAATCCGAGCCGTCGATTCGCGGAAGACGATCGCACCGCGCGCTGCCTGGTAAAGCTTGCTGTCTTCCAACGGCACTCGTTCACCGTTGACGTTCTGGAGCATGGACCCGCTGATATCCGTCAAGAGCGACATCCAATAGAGGAATTCTCCGGGCAGGATATCGATCGCCATCACCTCGGAGGGACTCATCAGCAGCCCGGCGAGTTTTTCGGGGTCAATGTAATCGCCTTCCGTCAATCCCGTCAGCTTGTCACCGACTTCGGTCTGCTGAAATGCCGCCAGGAGCGCCTTTTCAGTTGCCGTAATAACCGCCCCCAGACTGCGTTTCTCCGCGCGGTAATTCTGGACTTCCTCCGGTTCCACTTCCGGTTTTTCTTTCTTCGGCTTGTCGGATGACGTCAGCTTTTCCAATTGGCGAGTGACGGCGGCCTGCTCTTCAGGCGAAAGCTCGGGCAAGCCCGGGAATTCGTTCTCGAAGGGCTCCGGCCGAATGCGTTCCCTGGGTGCCGGCGGCGGTGTCAAGCCGCCGGGGGCCGACGGAGTGTTGGGATCGGGCGGCGCCGACGGCTGGGACTGCGCGCTGGTCGCCTGATCTTTCGTTTTTGCGCGTGCGCGGTTTCCAGACGGTTGCGGAGGCGTTGGATCGGACGGAGACGCGAGGGCATCATTCACCGCTTTCGCCAGATTTTCAATCTGCTGGGCCTTGTCGTGAATCTCCTCCGTTTGTTCCTTCAATTTTTGGGCGTTGCTGTGGAAAGCGTCGGTCAACGCCGGTTGTATCGATTCGGGCTCCGTCTGGGTCCGCTCCTGAAGGCGACCCGTCTGCTTTTCAAATTCGCCGGCCGAATCCTGAAGATGCTGGGTTTTGTCGGTAAGATCACCGGCTTCCTGCGTAAGAGCTCTGGCTTCTTCCTGCCCTTTGCCACGGCCATCGCGTTCGATATCCGACTGCGTCTTCTCCGCCTGTTCCCTGAATTCGCCCGCTTTGCGATGCAGCCGGGTCGCTTCCTGATGAAGCTGTTTGGCCAAATCATCCAGCGCCGCCGCGAGTTGCGCGGCCGCGTTCTTATCCTTCAATTCGCCGGTGCTTTCTTTGAGCTGCTGGGCTGTTCGCTCGGCCTGAGCCGCCAATTGTTCCAACGCTTCCGATTCGCGCGTCAGGGCTTCCATCGCCGCGTTGAGATCGGATGGCACATGGCCTTGATGTTTGGAGCCCTGGCCCGTGGAAGGCAGTGGCGTGCCCGAACCGGATCCCGGGGATCCGGACGGGAACAATTCGTCGGATCCAAGGGGTTGGCCCTGTTGGTCAGCGGAAGAACCCGCTTGTTCCAGCATCATGGCCGTCACCAGATCGGCCAAAGCCTGACCGCCGAATTGCTCACGGAACGGTTGGGCCGCTTGATCGACGGTGTTCTCCGCATTCTGCCGGGCCTGCTGGTTCTCCTGATTCCCCTGCTGAGCGAGGTGTTTATCGGCTTTTTTCTGCTGGTCCGGGCTCAGGGTTCCGCCGGGTGCGGATGATTCCTTCCCCGGTTGTTGCCCCATTTCTTCCAGCGCTTGCTTGCGCATTTCCTCTTGAACGGCTTTGTCGCGCAGTTTTTCCACGACCGGCCAGATGTTTTCTCTGAGAATTTGATAATGCGTCTTGGCGTCGGCCTTGAAGGCCTTTTCCAGGTGCGTGCGCGTTTCTTTGAGCGCACGAATCACATCCGGATTCGTCACGCGGGGATCCAGGTCTTTGTTGTTTGGATGATCCCACAACCAGAGTACTGCCGCCATATATTGAAATGGCAGAGGAAGTTTGCCTAGCTCCTCTCGCGCTGTGATCAGATTGGGGATCGTATGCCGGTAGGTATAGTAAGCGTTAATCCATTCGCGAAGGCCCGGCAAATCCTTGTCCCCCATTTCGATGACCCGCGGGGTATCCGTGATATACCACAGCTCCTTGAAGGTGGAATTTTCCTTCAATGACTCTTCGATGAGATCCGGCCGGGAATGAATCGCACGGAATATTTCCTGCGCAATTAACCCCTTGGCGACACTCTCATCCAGGTAATAGACCGATTCAGGCACCACGATTTTGTGAAAGTCCGGTAAATACCGCACTTCGGGAACCGCTTGATCACTCCATTGACGATCCCAGTCCACAAACTGCAGTTCGTCGTCCCGTGTCCAGATACGCGCTAGATCTTCCATCAGACGGCGAAGCCGGGCGGCTCGCCGCCGGTTTTCCGGGTTCGCTCGCATGGCGGCAATCGGCAGATCGCTCCGGCCTAGAATGTTTACCGCATAATTCAGGATGTAGGCCATCCCCTCCTGACCGGTTTTTTCCTCGCGCCGCTGCGTGAAGCCGCTGATGAGCGTCCCTTCCAGCCGCTCATACTCGCAGATCTCCTCCCACAAAGCCGCCGGATCAAGAATCGCCTTGATCCGTCGTTTAGTTTCGCGTTCGGCCCGATCCGCGGCGCTTAAGAACGGTTCTTCCGCTTTTTTCGTCTCATCGAGAACCTTTTGCAGGTCGTCCAGCGTGCCGCCTTCATCGAAAATTTTCTGACCGCGCTCGAACAAGGCCACGTAAAGCGGGCCTCCGAAGCGCAACAATCCATCCATCCCGTAAGCGCGGTACAATTCGAGCCCGGTCGAGGCATGCGTGATCAATTCATGGTCCATGATGATGGGCAGGTAACCGCGCTGAGCCATCGCGTGGATGATTTCATGGATATAGGCGATGCGGAAGGCGATATCATCCCCCAGCGGACGCATGAGGATTTCCGTCGGCGTGCCGGCGTCGAATGACGATCGCGTCATGCCCCAGAATCGCGCCGTATCCGGAATCGTCAATTGCATGATGCGATTGCTCCATTGCTCAGCGGACATTTCCGGATTGAGCGTTCGGGGAATCCAATCATCCAACTTCATGGCGCGGGTCGAGGCGATCAATTCCTCAGCTACCTCTTTGGAGTCCCGGCCCTTAAATCGCGCGTTCGCCATCTGGGTCGCCACGTCCTGGATGACCTGATGCTCCTGATCGGTCAAGGCGGCGCCCGCTGCGATGAGAATTTCCGCCCCGTCGCCGATCAATCCTTCCGGATAGGCGCCGGCTTCACGCAGGCTCGCCGCGCCTGCATTGAGTAATTCAACCGCCGGCGGCCCTTTTCGAAATTCCTTGGCGGTCTTTTCCATGTCCGCGACCGCCTTCTCGTAGGCCTTCGCATCGCGATGATTAAGCGCGTCAATCCATCGGTTTTTTGCATCGTAATAGGCCGAAAGCGGCTTCAGGATGGATTCCACGCCGGCCGAGCGGATAATCCAGGCGGCGCGGGGGTCCAGAGGCGTTACGATTCCGGAGGAATTCAGCAGACGAAGAGGATTGCGGAGATAACGTTCGAAATGGCCTTGCGCGATGATTTCTTCCACGGCTTCGAGCTCGCTGGAATAAGGTCCGTACATTCGCTGAAACCCGTCCAGCATCTCGTCGTATAACTTCTTCCCGAGTGCTTTAAGCAGATCGTCGCGAATCCGCGCGACATCTTTTTCCTTTAAATTCAAATGCATCGTCTCTTCCACCATGACGGCTTCGCGCATCTGGTCCAGACTGATGGGTCGGCCGAGCAATTCGGACAATGCGGCGGTCATGGCTTGCCGAACCTTCAGCGGCTGCTCGTGAATCTGACCCGACTTCTTATCCACCCAGTAAGGTCCCTGCGCGCTTAACTGCGTTTGTTCCGCTTTGGACGCAATGCCCGCCAATTCCAGATGCTTCCGAAGAACCGACTCACTCTCCTGATCTTTAATAATCCTGGCTATCCGATGCGACCGGTCTTCGGCCTGGGGCGATGGCCTCATATCCGGGAGTTCAATGGCTTTTAATTCCTTGGCATAATCCGATTCGGAAATGGCACGAAAATAAAATGAACCTACACTGTGTGTTAGAGGAGGATGCCCATCGAGATGGATAATTTTTTTCATGGCTTCGTTAGAAATAACTGAGGTGAAAACCTTGGTCACGGCATTCCAAAAGAATGTTCGCAAGGCGGGTTCATTCAATTTTGAAACTCGAGAAATTGCCCTTTCACCCTGAATAACGCTGGAACCCTCCGGCCAATTTTCTTCAAACAATCGTCTTGACGATCCGTCCGCCATAGCTGTCAGCCGGCCTTCTGCGGATATTTCCAGGCTGCTCCGGTTGTTATTAATTATTTTCGTCCCGTGACTATCCGGCCAGGGAAGTCGTCTGTAGGCCTCGTGCCACGCCTTGGCCGCCGCTGTGGTTACACTTTCAATATCCGTTTGCTTTTTGAGTTCAAGCTGCTTTATTAAGTTGTCTGTTCTTTCAATTTGGTCGCTGAGATTCCATACGTTAGCCAGAAATTGGTCGTTCGGATGATTTCCAAAGATATTACTGATGACTGATACGGTGAGTCCGTGACCCTTAAAATAGTCGAGATTGCCGTGAATGGGTTTATGAATCGCAACCACGAATCTATCCTTGGCTCGCCCGACCACGGTCGCGGAATAATCCAGGCCTTCCCAAGGGACGTCCACCAATCGGGCGAATAAATTTGGATCGGCGAGGTCCGGGATAACAACCTGTGCATCTTTAAGAGTTTCCAAAGGAATTTCGCTGATCGCGGCATCCTGAGGACGACCATTGACAGGTGCCAGAAACTCAAACTTTTCGCCTTTGGGTTCGAGGATGATGCCGATTTGTCCATGGAGATATACCATCACACCTGTCAACAGAGTGACCGCCGTGTTTCGATCCTCCTGTAATCCGCGGAGGACTTCCTTGAGCTGTTTTACTTTCGTCTCAAGCGCGCGAATTCCGGTGCTGGGAAGAATCGCAACGCCCAAAAGCGCCAGCGAGGCTAATGCATTCTCAACGCAATTCTCGGCCAGGTCAAAACCGGCATATTGAGCCACGAACTCAGCCAATCGATCCAGCGAATCAACCGTTAACACGAGTTCCGGGATGATCAAGTCGAACTGATCCAAAACTCGCTGATAACGAGGCTCCTCGTGATGCTGGTCCAGGATTTGAGAGGCCTTACGAACAGAGACCTTCTCTGGGTCCGAAAGCGAATGGTAAGCCAGCGCCTGCGCCACGAGAGCGGCCACCTCGCGGTGTGTGCTCGGCGTATGATCCCCTTCCTTTTCTCCCATTAGCCATTCCGTGTTCTCGTGGACCTCATGCAGAAACATAAGGAGTGCCCGCGCGGGCGGCTTGATGTCCTTGGGCCATTTCGCGTCGGAATAAAGACTGTCGAAAAGCATGAACAAATCGCCCGCGTGCAAACCGATGTGTGCGGCCCCCTGAGGAAGATCTTCGGCAAAATATTTATTCTTTATGCTTTGTGATACGGCCGCCAATTCCGGCGAGAACTTCAACAGGCGCTCTTCCGGCAGCTGAAGGTCGATATCGGGTATTCGATCCCCGATGATCGGGTCCATCCCATCGGCGGGAATCAGCGGCGCTCCCAGTCGATCGTGTATCGAAGTTTGCTTCGTGGATACCAGCGTCGGCGGAAAGAGCGAATCCACGATGGCTGTGACCTTCGGATTACCGATATTCCTCTGCCGGACTGCCAGCAACTTCGGTACCGCTTTGGTCAGCGGTTTATCCCAGGACGGTTCCGGCCGCTCGTAAAAAGTCTTATAGTCCTTGAGAATGTCGACCAGCCGGTCCCCTTTCGCCCGGGCGAGAATCCGCGGGTACATCTCCAGGAGCTTTGAGCCAACCTTCTCGCGGATGGGGTCTCCGGTTTTCCACTGGAGCGGTTTGCGCATATAATCCACTTGGGGTTTATTGAACGCAACGGGTTCATTGTGGTTGACGTCGTATTCGAGACGATGCACAAATTCCGGAATGCGTTTTTCGAATCTCGCCTTGTACTCGATGTCCCCGGATAAATAATTCAAAATACGAAGTCCTGCGGGCGCCAGCGGATAACTCCAGGTTTTCGGGGCGGCATCGCCATAAATTCCGAATTGAAGGCATTTAATGCACGTCATCTCAACTCCATAGTCGTACTCAGCGAATTGATGCCGAAATCCGCGATCCCGCATAAGCATCTCCAGAGCTCGCAGCAGGCGGTTCACGGTTGCGACATCGTTGTCCTCCAAGAATAGATCGATTTCCGCCACACACAGTTGAATCCATTTGCGCTCCAGGAGTTCATCGCGTAATTCCTTATCCTTGATGAGAATGGCCATAACATCCAGGCCAAGACGGATGCTTTCTCCAATATCCGAGTTCAAGCCATTTATGTGCGCGGCACGGTACAGATGCAACCGCAATGAATCTACAAAAGCCCGTCTTTGGCGTTTCAATTCGGAGTCTGGTCGCCCCCCCCTCAACCAAGTCGATTGGACGCGTTTTAGGGCTTTCACGCGTGCGACCGCGGAGCCAGATTTGAGAACTTGGATTACATACCGGAGCTCATTTTCTGTAGATGTTGTGGTACGCTTTTGTGAGTAATACTTCTCCAATGCGCGGACGGCGGCCTCCGGCACCGGCCCGGAGGCGGCAGCTGCCGGTTTTCTTTGCGTCGCGAGCGGCCGGCTTGACCGGGTCGACGCTTTGGGGCGGAGGACCGTATCCACATAAGATCGCACTTTAGCTTCGTCGTAATCAGACGCCGAGTAACCGTCATAGCGATCGATAAACTTACGGAGCTTGGCGTTCGATACCAGGTTCGTCGGACTCGACCCGGCCAGCTGGTCCATAATTTTCAGAACGGGCGCATAACGTTGACTCTTGGATTGGCGATCGAGCGTCTCCGCCGCCTTGAGGAGAATTCCCCGCTCTTTCTTGGCGAGCGTCGCATAGGCGCTGATCTGGACGATTGTCGCCGCCATCTCTCGATTCATATCGGGTTTTTTTGTGGGTTCAGAATCAGCAATCGTTAATTCGGCCGTTTCCGCAACCAGGTGCATAAAAAGCATTAGGTCGCGTGCAATTGACGACAATTCGGGCGGCCACTGTTCGTAAATTTTGGCCAGCAATAACAATTCATGCTCGTCCTCTTGATGAATCGTCACGGCGCCCTGCGGCAGCACTTCCGCGAAATAACGATGGGGAATGGAATCGTAGCGTCGACGCAATGATCCCGAAAAATTGGTTAAGCGAGCTTCAGCAGATTGAAGCACGGCCGGCGGTATCGCTTGGCCGATGATGGGATCCGCCGGCTGCGGCACACGCAATGAAGCGCCCAGACGATCGGACATGGCGGGCGATTCCAGTTGGGCTGCCGATGAGAATAAACGTGAGCTCTGACGGATGGCCCAAGAATGGACCAGAAGGTCACGCGAAGCAAAGGCTTCTTGCTGCAGTCGAGCCTGAAGCTGCAAATCGACAATGGGGTATGGCGAAATGGCGGTGGGTTGCTGCAACTCCTGAGCTAAGGCGTGGGCTGTGACCGGATCAAACAGCAAACAAACCGTCAGGGCGGCGGAAGCGATGCGAACAAGAAATTTAGGCATAAATCTGCTGGAGAAGCAGGTTTTAAATTCTAATGAGTTGGGTGGGAAGATGAAATGGAGCGTTGGGTCAAAAATTTCGGCCTGAAAGGCCTAAACTATTGCAGGTCTTTAAGTCTGGTCGGTTTAGCTGCGAGATTTGCTGCGCCAAAGCGACATTAAATCGCCAAAACGCTGAAGGAAAGATTTCGGACGGATAAAGTTTTCAACTTTATCGCGAAAAAATGAGGCGAAAAAGGGTGCCGCTGTGGTAAAGAGCACACGCGGCAGCCAGGCCGCAAATCCCCGGCCGGCCCCAAAACTGAAAATAAGCTGGGAAATATCCCCCCAGGAAAGTCCCAGGAAACCTGAAGGCATGGCGGAACGCGTGGCGACCACGCTGCGCCGCTTCTCTTCCAGGCGACGGTAGATTTCTTCCCGCTCTAAGAGAAAAGTTTTTGGATCCATTGAAGACTCTCTTTTACTTCCCGCCGGGTCCCCTCAAACGGAGAACCGACTTTCGGGTCCCGCCGTCCCCACCGGGCGGCTATGCCCGTACCAATCAGTCCGTACAAAACGGCTAATCCTAGACTGGCCCAGCCGACCCCGATGCCCAGCCTGGCTAACCCGAAAAGAATCGCCACCTGCAGAAGCACAAAAGCGCCAAAAAGCAGACAGGCGGCCACCACGATCGCCGCCAGGCGGCGTGCAGCCTGTTGACTCTCATAGCCTGCCTCCAGCGAGACCAGATCGATGTGATCCGATAACACGCCGGCCAGCTCGCTGAGAAAGGTCTTTGGCTTCTGCTCGATTCCGTTATCACTCATAAGTCCTTTTTACTATTACCCGCGTGCAATTGCAATGGCTATGAATAAATTCCCATCAACGCCCTCTAACCCTCTGAGGTTGCATAGATAATGGGACTTGACAATATGTGTGCTACAACACACAATGAGAAAGGAGCCGTTCTTGGAGTCGATCCGTCGTAGGATTTATTATTACGAAACGGTGGACGGTCGTTGCCCCTTCAAGATTTGGCGCGATTCTCTGAAGGACCAGGCTTTTATCGATGCCCTCCGCTCGCGACTGGCCCGGGTACGCCTAGGGCTTATTGGAGCCACCAATTCTGTGGGAGAGGGCGTCAGCGAGCTTAAGTTTTACATCGGCCCCGAATACCGCGTGTACTTTGGCGAGTGGGGAAATTCCATTGTCGTGCTTCTATGCGGGGGAGACAAAAGCACTCAGCGGCGAAAAGATATTGAATTAGCCAAGGATTATTGGAAAGATTTTAGGACATCAAACTCATGAAACGCGCTCACAGTTATGAAAAAGAACTGAAGGAAGAATTGAAGGACCCGGCGCAGGCCGCTGGTTACCTCAGGGCGGCCTATCAAGATCCGGACCGGCGGGTTTTCCTACTGGCCTTGAAAGATGTGATCGAGGCACACTCCGGTCTCTCCCACGTTGCTCGAGCAGCCGGCCTGGACCGCCGGCATCTTTATGTCATGCTCTCAAGAACGGGAAATCCGGAATGGTTCAGCATCAATCGCCTTCTGGACGCGCTGGATATTTGCATTTCCTTCGAACCCAAACCTTCACGATCCGAAAAAAAAGCTGCGTGAGCGGCGTTCTTGCTTGCCGCGAACGCCCCTGTACCATTCAAAATAAGATCCGGGGGCCTAGGGATCGTTCACCTGCCGACCATAAATTTCCGACATGGGGCGGCCACTGAAATTTAATTATTCCCCCACCCGCAAAACGCCGCGCCGCGTAAGAGTGCATTCCTGTGCCTTGTAGTTGCGACTTTCAGGCCAAGAGGAGTCCTTCGGGGGTCAGGGAGGTGGGGTGGAGGGTCTGGAAGGCGCCTTCGGGAAGGGGCGAGCGGGAGCGGACACGGACGTAGCGTTCCGTGTATCCGCTGCCGTCGGATTCCTGGAGCACGTTCACCGGGCGGCCGAGGAAACGTTGCGCATAGCGCCGGCGAAGTTCGCGGTCAACCTGGACCATGCGGCGGGTGCGCTCGCTTTTGACCCGACCATCCACATGGCCGGAGAGGCGTTCGGCGGAGGTTCCCGGGCGGATGGAATAGCGAAACGCATGCACCCGGCTGAAGCCTTCATCCTCAAGAAGGCGGATGGTATTCTGAAATTGTTCTTCCCCCTCACCTGCAAAGCCCACGATCACATCCGCTGATAACGCGACTTCGGGAACGGCTGCCTTAATCTGTCGAATTCGAGCCCGATAGTCATCCGCCGTATACCAGCGTCCCATTCGCTTAAGCATTTCATCGTCACCGGATTGCAGAGGAATGTGAAAAAACGCGCAAAGTTTCGGGTGCATTGCCGCCAGTTCAACGATCGAATCGGGAATTTCCGTGACTTCAATCGATGAGAGCCGAACGCGAAAATCCCCGGGCAGGTCGAGCAGCGCGCGAACAAGACGGGCAAAGTCCCAAAAAGAAGCCTCACCCCGTCCCTCTCCCGATGGGAGAGGGTGCCCGGAGGGCGGGTGAGGCTCCCTCCATTCGTATCTCCCCAATCTCACTCCCGTCAGAACCAGCTCGCGGAATCCGCGATTAAGTAGATTCCAAGCCTCTTTAAGAATCAGCTCAGGCGGGCGGCAGATCAAGTTCGGACGAACCGACGGGATAATGCAGTAAGTGCAATGCGCGTCGCAGCCGTCCTGAATCTTGATGTAGGCCCGCGTGCGGTCCGCCAGAGCCGTCACGCCACTGTTCGCCGCCGCTTCCACGCAGGCGGTCGGCACTCCCAGAGAAATGGCGATCATCGGCTTCTCGTGATTTCCAAAAACCTCCACGCGCGGCGAGATCGCGCGCAATTCATCTGAGGCGCGCTCGGCGTAGCAACCCGTGACCACCACCCGTGACACAGGCTGCTCTCTCAGCACCTTGCGCACCAGCTGGCGACAGGAGCTGTCCGCATCCGCGGTCACCGTGCAGGAATTGATCATATAGACGTCCGCGGGTGACTCCATGGGAACCACCGAAAAACCGCCCAGGCGAAGTTGAGTCCGCAGCTCTTCGGTCTCATACTGATTGACCTTACAGCCAAAGGTATGAAACGCGATCGTTTTATTCATCTCGAGTGAGATACGTGTCCGCATAGATATCCATGAAGACAGGGATGATAGCGACCAGTAAAGGGCCGATCAATAGCCCCTTCACGCCGTACACCTCAGCCCCTCCGAGCAAACTGAAGAAAAGGAAAAGAACCGGGAGCTGCGCCTGTTTGCCGATCATCCAGCTTCGCAGGAAGTTATCGAGCAGACCCACGATGAGGATTCCCCACACCAGAATAAAAATCCCATGGAAGAGATGCCCCTGTAGAATAAAGCCGATGCTGATCGGCAGCCAGATCAGCGAACTGCCCACCATCGGGATAAAAGCCGCGAACGCGGTCAGCATACCCAAAGTGACCGCCGCCGGAACGCCGGCGATGAGATAACCGATAGTCGCAAAAACTCCCTGAAGCGCCGCTGTCACAATAGACCCGCGCACCAGACCGGTGATCGTCGATCTCAATCGTTCCAGAATCCGTTCTTTATCCTTGGAACGCATGGGAATAAGTTTTTTGAATTGTGCGATCCAATTCTGGCCATCCCGGAATAAAAAGAAAAGAGTGAAGACGACCACCAGAAGCTGGAAGACAGACACAATGGCATTTTTGGCAATGGCCTGACCGGTCATACTGACCGTCGCAAAAACGCTTCCCGCCACCTGCATGGCGACGCGCTGAAATTCCGCCCGGCCGACGCCCAGCGTATGTCGGATGGTCGTCTCAGCCCATCGTACGAACGGAAGAGACAGCCATTGATCGCTTTCCCTCCAATTTTGCAGAGCAGCGCTCCATTGCTGCAGTTGCGGCGTCACAGACTCAGATTCGCTGAAAAGCAGCCAGCAGAGAAGAAGAAAAGGCACCACGACCAGCGTGACGACGATCAGCGTCGATACGGCCGCATGATAACTCGGTCGGCGATGCGGCCACTGTCGGCTCAAACGTAGATGCAGCGGGTAGGCTAGAATCCATAATACCAGGGCTGCGAGAATAGGGGTCAGGAAGGGACCAAGAATGAGACCAAATTGATAAAGAAGGAAAATGAAAACGATTAGAAAAAAGGAATGAAATAGAACCTCCCGCCTCATAGGACTCCTCGTCTGTTCAAGAGTAAATACCCAACTCGCTCAACACCAATGTGGCGGCCACCAGCCCGGCCGTTTCTGATCGTAGCAAAGTAGGGCCGAGGCGCACAGGGATGACTCCGCGTCGCTTGGCCAGCTCCACTTCCTGAGGTTCCCACCCGCCCTCCGGACCGACAAAAATGGCGACCGCGTCGCCGTGAATATCCTGGCAGGCCTGACGGATGCTTTTGTTCGTCTCCTTTTCCCAGGGGATCAACGATAGGCTGCCCGCCGGAAGGTGCGATACGGCGGTCGCGAAGATGACCGGACCGGCAACCTCCATGATTTCCGATCGCCCACACTGCTTGGATGCCTCCACAGCGATACGTCGCCAGCGTGTCATTTTTTCTCCTGCACCCGAGGCGCTGACTTTAACGACGGATCGAGCCGTGACGACAGGAACAATTCGTCCGACGCCGATCTCGCAGGCCTTCTCAAGGAGCCAGTCCCATTTGGGACCTTTAATGAGAGCCTGGTAAAGGGTCGTATGAATGGACATCCGGCAGCCGCCAAGGGTTACTGTCAAAGACCCTTCAATTCGGTCCGGTGAAATCAGCTCAATCAGACCCTGGTAAGACAGGTCTTTGCCATCAAAGAGATCAATCGTGTCGCCGATTTTTTTGCGCAGAACATTCAGCGCATGGTGGGCTTCCGGACCATTGAGAACAAACCGATTTCCGCGAATCTGATCAGGCGGGATAAAAAAGCGAGGCAAGGGAGCTAGCCTCGTCCGAATATTTTCCGGAGAACGTTCTCGTCGTATTGGGCAGGATCTTCACCGAGAGTTCGCGCGAAATCTCGCAGGAGCTTCCGCTGTTCGGCGTTGATATTTTTCGGAACATCTACGATGACTTTGACAAACTGATCACCTTGCCCGCGCGCGGCCAGGCGCGGCATCCCTTTGTCGCGCAGGCGGAAAAGTGCCCCGCTCTGCGTGCCGGGCGGAATTTTGATCGTCACCGACTCTTCCATGGTCTCGACATGAAGCTCGCTTCCCATCGTGGCCTGCGGAACAGAAATGTGCTGCTCGGTGTAAAGATCGTCGCCGTCGCGCGTGAAACGCGAGTCCTGGGCGACATGCACCACCACAAAAAGATCGCCTGACGGGCCGCCGCGATGTCCGGCCTGGCCGGAGCCGGCGATTCGCAGGGAAGTCCCTTCGCGTACCCCCGGCGGAATTTTGACCGTTATCGTGGATTCTCGTTCGACAGCGCCTGCGCCGTGGCACGTGCTACAGGGCGACTGGATAATGCGGCCTTCACCGTGACAGGTCGGGCAGGTCTGCGCCATGACGAAAATACTGCGCTGGGTGCGCACCTGACCGGATCCTCCGCATGTTTTGCAGGTGACGGAACTTGTCCCCGGTTTGGCACCGGTACCGTGGCAGGTCTCGCATTGTTCTTCGCGACGTAGCGTGATCGGCTTCTTCGTGCCTTCATAGGCTTCGCGGAGGGTGACTTCCACCTCCACTGCAATATCCTGCCCGCGATGAGACTCCGCACGGCGGCGGGTGCCCCCGAAGGCTTCGGCTCCGCCGAAAATATTCCCGAGAATATCGCCCAGGTCAACATCGCCCATGTCACTGAAACCGCCGAAGCCGCCGCGACCTGGGCCTGCGCCGGCCCCGGCGCCGCCGTTCACGCCGGCATGGCCGAAACGGTCGTAGGCGGCGCGCTTGTTGGCGTCAGACAGGACCTCATAAGCTTCGTTAATGGCTTTGAACTGGGACTCGGCGTTCTTATCCCCGGGATTTTTATCAGGATGAAACTTGATCGCCTGGCGGCGATAAGCCGCTTTGATTTCGTCTGCCGTGGCGCCTTTGGTGACACCCAGCAGATCGTAAAAGTCCGCTTTATCGGCCAATTACTTCTTCCCCTCGTCGACCACTTCGGCGTCGACGGCTTCTCCCTCGGAAGGTCCGCCGCCATTACCGGCAGTGGCCCCGGCCGTGGCGCCAGCCGTTCCACCTTGAGACTTACTGGCCGCTTCCTTATAGATGGTTTCGGCCAGCTTATGGGAAGCGCTCATGAGGCTTTCCCTGGCCTTCTTCATCGTCTCGGCGGAATTGCTCTTCAATGCCTCTTTGGCTTCCGACAAGGCCCGGTCAATCGCCAGACGTTCATCACCCGACACCTTGTCGCCGTGCTCCTTGAGGGATTTCTCTGTCGCATAGACGAGACTGTCCAGCTCGTTTTTGGCTTCGATTTCCTCACGGTGCTTTTTATCCTCATCGGCGAACTGCTCCGCCTGTTTGACGAATTTGTCGACTTCGTCTTTGGACAATTTGCTCGGCGACGAAATGCGAATGGACTGTTCTTTATTTGTGCCCAGGTCCTTAGCCGTCACGTGCAGGATGCCATTGGCGTCCAGATCGAATGAGACTTCGATCTGCGGCGTGCCGCGCGGCGCCGGCGGAATGCCGTCCAGGATGAATTTCCCGAGCGACACATTGTCCTTGGCCAGCGGGCGTTCGCCCTGCAACACATGGACTTCGACCGAGGGCTGATTATCCCCCGCCGTGGAGAAGGTCTGTGATTTCTTCACAGGAACGGTGGTATTCCGGTCGATCAGCGGCGTGCGCACGCCTCCGAGCGTTTCAATGCCCAGAGTCAGTGGCGTCACATCGAGGAGCAGAACATCCTTCACCTCGCCGGTGAGCACAGCCGCCTGGACCGCGGCGCCGAGCGCCACGCATTCCATAGGATCAATTCCCCGTTCCACCTTTTTACCGACATAGTCTTCCACGAATTTCTGAACGATCGGCATTCGTGTCGGACCGCCCACCATAATAATCTTGGTGACCTCCGCGATGGAGGCCCAGGAATGCTTGGGATTGCTCTTGGCATCCTGCAGCGCCCGGTCTACCGGCCCTTTGCAGCGCTGAATGATCGGAGCGATGATCGCTTCGAGCTTCGCCCGTGTCAGCTTCTGCGTCAGATGCTTGGGGCCTGACGCATCCGCTGTGATGAACGGCAGGTTGATTTCCGTTTCAAGCACGTTCGAAAGTTCGATTTTGGCTTTCTCGACGGCTTCTTTGAGCCGCGTCTGGGCCAGCTTGTCCTTGGTCAAATCAATGCCCGATTCCTTGCGGAACTCGCCCGCGACATAGTCGATAAGAGCATTATCCATGTCCGTACCGCCAAGCTGGGTGTCGCCCGAGGTCGCCACGACTTCGAAAGTGGCGTCCTTGCCCGTGCTCGACATATCCATGAGCGTCACATCCAGGGTGCCGCCGCCCAGGTCGAACACCAAGATCTTCTGATTCTGCCCAGATTTATCCAGACCGTACGCCAGGCAGGCCGCCGTGGGCTCGTTGACCAGGCGCACGACTTCCAGACCGGCGATCGCGCCGGCATCTTTGGTGGCCTGGCGCTGGTTGTCGTCAAAATAGGCGGGAACGGTGATAACGGCTTTCTCCACCTTATCGCCCAGGTACGCCTCAGCGTCCTTTTTCACCTTCTGCAGGATGAATCCGGACAACTGCTGGGGCGTAAAATCCTTCCCCGCGACGCGATAATGGTAATCCTGCCCCATCTTCCGCTTGAAAGCGTAGACGGTGCTTTCCGGATTGCTCACCGCCTGGCGGCGTGCCGGTTCCCCGACGAGCAGCTGGCCGTCCTTGGTAATCGCCACATAGGACGGGAAAGCTTTGCCGCCCAGCGTCGTTCCTTCCGCTGACGGAATAATGGTGGGTTTGCCCCCCTCCATGACCGCCGCGGCTGAATTGGATGTTCCTAAATCAATACCGATAATTTTTGCCATGACACTTCCTCCTTATGACTTATGAAACTTTCTTCGCAACGCCCACCCGTACTCGACTCGGGCGGATGACCCGCCCTTGAAACGTATAGCCTTTTTGAACCTCTTCCAAAACCTGGCCCACCTGGCCGTCGTCCACTTCCACCTGCTCCACCGCCTCCGACTGATGCGGGTCGAGAGGCTTGCCGACGACCTCGATCGGCTGCAGACCCTCCGACTTTAAAAAGCTCGCAAAATTCTTATGCAGAAACTCCAGACCCTGGACCACTTGCTTGAGATCTTTCGCATGCTGCGTCTGCGCCATCGCCTGCTCGAACACGTCCACTAAACCCAAGAGCGGCATCAGTACTTCCTGTTTCCCCCAAAGGCGCGAATCGGCTTTTTCTTTTTCGGAGCGCTTGCGGAAATTGTCGAATTCGGCCTTCAATCTCAGCAGCTGATCGTAAAACTCCGCCGCCTTCTTCTTCGATTCGTCCACGGCCTGCTGCAGAATGGACAGCTCGGAAAGCTTCTCGTCCAGCTCCGGAGGAATCTCGGGTTTTTCCGTCAAGGGTTTGTCAGTCATGCGGACTCATTTTCCCGAGCATCTGATTCACGATCCGGGTGACCCCCTCAACCAGAGCGATCATTCGGCCGTATTCCATGCGCCGTGGCCCCATGATCCCGAGCGCGCCGACCGTTTTGTCTCCCATTTTGTACGTGGAAGAAACAAGCGAGACGCCGCGAAGTTCCGGCTGCTTGTTTTCCGCTCCGATCTTGATACTCAGACCATCCTTGCCCATCGCGCGCTCAAGGACAGAGGTCAGCATATCCTTCTCTTCAATGATCTTGAGGAGTCCCGAGAGTTGCTTGAAATCGTCCATTTCCGGGAAAGAGAAAATATTTTCCTGCCCGTCTACATAAAGTTCGCCTTCCTCCGAGCGCAGATCAAAGGCTTCACGCGCCAGGTCTTTGGCCAGCGAAAACATAGCCTCATGGTCCTGTTGGGCGGACTCAATGTGATGCAGAATCTGCGTGCGTACCTCGGACATCGGCATTCCCGCGAGGCGGCTGTTCAGCATGCTGGAAATCGTTTCGAGATGCTCCGGACCGACCGGTTTCGACAGGTTGACTACCCGGTGCCGAATAAGGCCCGTGCCGGAAACGACCACCACCAGAATCTGGCTCCCCCCCAGTGGAATGAGCTGCAGGCGGCGCAGGAGGCTCTTGTCCAACCGTGGCGAGAGCACCATTCCGGTGTAATGCGATAACGAAGAAAGCATGTGCGAGGTGGAGATCATCAGATCTTCCAGCTCTTTGGAACGGGCGTGGTACTCTTTGCGAATCTTCTCTTCTTCTGCCGAGGCCAGGCTCTGAACTTCCATCAATGAATCAACATAAAACCGGTAACCTTTATCCGTCGGTATGCGGCCTGCGCTCGTGTGCGGCTGAATGAGAAAGCCTTCCTTTTCCAGGTCGACCAGCAAGTTGCGCACTGTCGCCGAGGACATGCCGAAATTGTATTTGTCGACGATCACCTGCGACCCCACCGGCTTGCCGGTGCGGACATAATGATAGATTGCTGCCTGCAGCAGCTTGCGTTTACGTTTTTCCGACGTCGATGGGTGAAGTGTTCTCATGTAAGGAGTATTAGCACTCAGGTTATTTGACTGCTAATACTATAACAGGAAGGCGCCGCGAGTGTCAATAGACAGTGAAGAAACATCTATAAATCAGTAGGTTTTTGAACTGCTAATTTTGGTGGAATTTCAGCACGCCGCGAACCCAGCCGTCCCAGCCGGCCAAAAGAATCTTCGAGTCCGGTTCTTTTTCCCACTGGCGGGCAGTAACTTCCAGTATATCGGGAATATCCAAACCGGATTCGGTCATGAATTCGCGCGATCCCATGATCACGGCGCGCGGCCGCTGC
>Ga0207158_1070_pt1 | contig 25030 bp, 21 predicted proteins | sample Alteio_BWMinHeat_22_FD_153512 | JGI IMG/M metagenome (GOLD analysis project Ga0207158, IMG submission 153512) | Enriched cells from forest soil in Barre Woods Harvard Forest LTER site, Petersham, Massachusetts, United States -... | ecosystem: Environmental > Terrestrial > Soil > Temperate forest >... | reverse complement strand
ATATCGAGCGGGAGTATCGGAAGGGGTGGAGTTTGTGAGCGTTCTAAACCCACGGGATGCAACCCGTGGGCTTTCTAGCAGAATAGTTGAATCGCGCGGACAAGAAGGACATTAGCGACGAGCACAAGAAAAATGGACACGACGACGCTGTGCGTGGCGGCGCGGCCGACGCCTTCGGTGCCGCCAGTGGCTTGCATGCCGAAGTAGCAGCCGGTGATGCCTATCAAGTAGCCGAAAGCCACGGTTTTCAGCGTGGCCGGGAGCACGTTTGCCAAGGTCAGATCGCGCACACATGCCGTGTGATATTGAGTCCAGGTCAGGTTGCCGCCACTCGTCACTTCCGCAATGAACCCGGAGAGGATGCCCAGATACGAGATAAACACGGCGAGCAGCGGCAGCGTCAGCATGCAAGCCAGGACACGTGGCGCCACCAATAAACGTATCGGCGAAAGGCCGAGTACTTCGATGGCATCAATTTGTTCGGTCAACCGCATCGAGCCGAGTTCAGCGCCCAAACTCGCGCCGGATCGCCCGGCCACCATTAACCCCGCGGTAAGCGGTGCGAACTCCAGGACGACGGCTAGCGCCAGTGCGCGCGGCAACACCCGCACCGCCTCGGGGCCGCCGAACGTTGCGACGGTGCCGCGCAGATGCATCCAGACCACGGCCCCCACGGCCAGCCCCGCGACCACGCCCAACGGCAACACGCCGATCAGCATGGCGTACAACTGAACAGCCAAATCCCGCGGCCGAGTCAGTGCGCGCGGCGCGGCTGCCAGCGCTCGCAGGGCGAAGTGGGCGAAGTGACCGAATTGTTCAAGCCAACGCATAGGTAGACGCAGAATAGACGATAAACCAAGGGGGCGATACGCCGCCCTTAGGTAATTCGTCCTTTGTCCGTCTTACTTTTGCACAGCCGTCCAGGTCCAGTGGCGGTCGGTGGTCTGCTGAACGGATGTGGGATCGAAGCCGAGGGGGAGAATGAGGGAGCGAACCTCGTCGAGCGTCAACGCGGCGTTGAGGGACTCCGCGAACATTCGCTTTTGGTGCTCATTAGCGCCGGCAGCGTACAAGGCCAGCAGATGATTTAGGTGGGCGGCATCGGTCGGCCGAAGGAGATCGCGAACGAAGAGAACGCCGCCGGGTTGCAGTACGCGGACCATCTCGGCGAGGACATTCTTCGGTTCGGGAATATGGTGGACAATGCTGTTCGAGATCACGGCCGCGAACGCGCCGGCCGAATAGGGCATGTGCTTGGCATCGATACATTCGAGGCGGAGGCGGCTATCCAGGCCCGCGGCGCGTACGTTCTTGCGGCCGACCTTGAGCATTTCCTCGGCGAGGTCGATGGCAACGATAGTCGCGGCAGAGGACTGGCGGCAGAGTTCGATGGGGATTTGGGCGGTGCCGGCGCCGACGTCGAGAATAGGATTGCGGCCGTGCCACACGGCGAGGAAGTCGGCGACAAAGACCCGGTTGACCTGGGAATGGTCCATCGAGTCGTAATCGCGGGCCTCCTCGGACGTGTCCATCACCTCGGGTTCGAGGACGCGCGGCAGCATGTCAGTTCCTAAACGACGGCCATTTCCGCGTCCACGGCCTCCGCTCGGTCTGGGGCATGGCGTTTCAGCCGTTCGCCCTTGAGATGCTCCAGCAATTCCGACCGGACCTCCCAGTCATGGATGCCGCGGCGGTCCCAATCGCGGAGGACGTGCGAGGTGGCGGGGTTCAACTTCGCCACACTGTGGAGCCAGGTGATGCCGGCGTCCATCGTCATGTGGGACGTCGTGGGATGGTGCCAGGCGATTTGAGTGGCCAAGCAGCCCATCGGGACCGACCGGGTGAAGCAGCCGTGGATCAGGAGGGGGCTGCCCTTTTCCATCAAGTCGATCAGGCGGTTCAGCCCGGCGTCGGTGATGTTCGGAAGCCACGCCGACCTCAATTCACGAATTGATTCCTGTGACAGCATGGTGGAACTCCTTCGGAAAGTGGAAGCGCTCCGCGGATCAACCGCCGGGGCAGGCTCATTGTACAGCTGACAGTCTAGCCTTTCGCCGTTTCGACGGCCCGACACTCAACCGATTCGTGACCGAACCGACAGGCGCGTAAGGGGTTGGCGATTCCGAGGCACGCCACCTGACGCTTGACCACAAGCCGAAGACAGTTGAGGGTCAAAAAACCCCGCCGCTCGCGTGCGCGAAACGGCGGGGCCGGAACAGAGAAGAGGCCAGAGTAAGGCCTGAAAGTAACCCACCCTGCCCAGGGTGTCAATGCGATTTCGGGCGAAACAGGAAGACGGCGGCCAGCCAGCATGTACGTTCGTATCCTAAGACGGTTCTCTGTCCTTGCCACTTTCAAGAGACCGTCGCGCCGAAGAATCATCTTTCACGCGGCTGCCGATGAACAGAGATTGAATGCCTTGGAACAGCGAATGCATTTTTCGACGAAATGGTCCGGTCGGTTGCTGCTCGATCGGGGGATTGTTCCAATGAATCGGCGTCGTCCTCAGCACGTCCCCCAGCGCGGTGCGCGCAAATGCCATTTTCACCGCCGGCCGATTGATGACGAACAACGCCCAGATGCCGACCGGAAAGCCCACAACGAAGGCCAGCGACCACGGCAACATGCATAGAATGATGGCGAGGAAAACCCACGTCGGTCCTTCCAGTTTCATCAGTCGCCGCGCGCCAAAGAAGATCAGGCCGGCCACCGCAAGGATGAACACAGCCATGATGGCGCCGTAGCCGAGATCGGACACAACGTAGCCGCCGTTATAGCCGCGTGAGGTATTGGACCACCAGTCCCGCTCCTCGGCCACGAACGTCAAAGCCATGACCGCCCAAAAGATCACTCCCAAGATGCTGGTCACCATCATGCCGGCCGCTGGCCCTGTGACTTCAAGCCGCGCCATTTCCAAGTCAAGTTTCGAGAGCCGCGCTCTGTGGGCGGACTTTCGACGGGCTTGCGCCGCGGTGTGCATGAACGCGGACTTCACTTTCTTCCGATTGAGGATTACAAGGGCCCAAATTCCGACCCAGATCCCGATAAGGCAAGCGGCCGACCATGGCAGCATCGCTAAGATAGCGGCCCACATGACAAGACCCCGTCGCTCGAACCGCATCATCTTTCGAGCGCACACGATCAGGAAACCTACAAGCAACAGGATTGGAGGCGCGGCGATTGCGGGAACGTAGACGAAGATCCACGGGAATTTGCCAGCGTCCTGACGATCCGGATGGTACGAAAGCGCCCCTGCTAGACCCATGCCAAGGTAATACAGCAGTGCCACTACGGCGGTAACGATCAATCCCACCGCCGGCCCGTTGACCTGCACTTGTAACGATTCCTGTTCCAATTCTTCCGCGCTCGAAAGCGGCAGACCGACCGGCGCGCTCAACGGCATCGCGCCCTGAGATAGCGACTCCAATTGGGTCTTCAACTCGCTAACCCGCTGATAACGCCGGTCCGGTTCTTTCTCCAACGCATGCAGCACAATCTCGTCAAGCCGCGCATCCGTGCCAGCTTTTTCCGACGGCAGGGCGAACCGGCCCAACGGCAATTCGCCCGTGAGCATTTCGTAGAACAGGACGCCCAGCGAATAAATGTCGGCCCGATGATCGACGGTCAGTGGCTTTTCCATCTGCTCCGGGGCCATGTAGTGCGGAGTGCCCATTACCTGTTGGGTTCCAGTCAAGGTGTAATCGACCGCCGTGCGGTCCAGCAGCTTGGCCAGACCGAAGTCGGCGATCTTCACCCGGCCGCGCTGGTCGAGGAGGATGTTTTCCGGCTTGATATCGCGGTGGACGATGCCTTCGTCGTGGGCGTATTGCAAGGCGTCGCAGATTTGACCGATGATCGCGAGAGCCTGTTGCGGTTCAATCCGCCCGGCCTGCATGAGTTGTCGGAGGTTCAAACCGTCCACGTACTCCATGAGCAAGTAAAACAGGCCGCCCGCCTCGCCGAAGTCATGGACGGCGACGATGTTCGGGTGGCTCAGTTTGGCGAGGGAGCGCGCCTCACGAGTAAATCGGTCGGCGAAGGCGGAGTCGGTGCCGGCTTCCGGGGGCAGGATTTTCAGGGCGACCGTGCGGTCCAGCTTGGTTTGGCGGGCCTTGTAGACCGCGCCCATGCCGCCTTGGCCGAGCAGGTCGATAATTTCCAGTTGGGGGAAGCGTTGGGCTAGGTCGGTAAGGGACGGAGCGGTGAACGAACCTTGATGCGGGGCTGTCCCAGTCCCCATCTTCGGCGGCGAGACGGAAGGCGGAGGGCTGCGGAATGCTTCCTTGAGCAAGCACCGGGGGCAAAGACCTTCGGGAGCGTCGCGCGGCAAGTCGGCCCCGCACGTTGGACACCACCGCGCGGCGATTGCGGCCTCCCTCGGTTTCCGCGACCCGCGCGTGGCGAGGAAAAGTACGGCGACACCAGCTAGGAGGACGAAGGACACAAGACAAGCGAGACCAAGGACACCGATTCCCCAAACTGGCGCTTCCATGGGATCATCCTAGCTCGTGAACAAGGAAAGGGGCGCGGGCGGCACCAACGGCTGCTCAACCACTCCATGAAGGAAAATGGCATAAACCTTACAAGAATTTGTGTGCAAGATACGGTTCGAGCGTGTCTCATGAAAGCGTACCAGGGCCGCAACCCCACGCACCCATGACGCCAACCGGCTCATCCGAAAAAGGCCCCGTAGCCGACCGCTTTCTCACCACGCACTGGAGCCTTGTTCTGGCTGCCGGCGACCGGGACGCGGCGAAAGCGCGAGCGGCCCTGGCGGAGCTGTGCGCCGCGTACTGGCCGCCGTTGTACGGTTTCGTCCGGCGGTTGGGTTACGACGCCGAGCAGGCCCAGGATTTGACGCAGGAGTTCTTCACGCGGCTTTTGGAAAAGGACTACCTGGGGACAGCCGATCAGGAGCGGGGGAAGTTTCGTACCTTCTTGTTGGCGAGTTTTCGTCACTTCCTCGCGAATGAATACGACCGCGCCACGGCCCAGAAGCGCGGCGGTGGCCGTAGCATCCTCTCTCTCGATTTCCAGACCACCGAGGAACGCAACCGCATGGAACCCGCCCATTCCCTCACGGCGGAACGGCTCTATGAACGCCGCTGGGCCTTGGCATTGCTCGAACAAGCACTGGCCCGATTGCGCGGGGAATTCACCCAAAGCGGTCGCGGACTGTTGTTTAACGCGCTCAAGGTCCATCTGACGGGAGAAAAGGCGGCGGTTTCGCATCAACAATTGGGGGAGCAATTCGGCATGACCACGGGCGCGGTTGCGGTGGCGATCCATCGGCTACGGCAGCGGTACCGGGAGGTACTGCGCGAGGAGATCGGGCGGACGGTGAATGACCCGAGCGAGATTGACGGGGAGATTAGGGATTTGTTTACGGCGTTGGGATGAGATCGCAACGGGTGGCGGGAGAGATTGGAATCAATTCTTCTCCCGGCCTTTGTAGGCGTCCTCGGTATCATCATCATCCATTGCCGGATTACCGTTATCGCCGTTTGTCACCCGACATGTAGTTTTGCGCTTAATACCGACAAGAGGTTTTGCGCTTTGCCTGGGTCCAGTGGCCAGGGTTATTTGCTTTGTGTCATCTTGAGCTTGACAATGTGCTCGCGCTTTACTTCTCGCGCTGGGTGGCGCCTTAGTTGGCGGCCCTGTGCGTCGCAGATGAGCCAGGTGCAGTCATCGGGGTCGAACTGCACGAGCAGCGTCTGACCTTGGTACCCCGTACCCACGTAGTAATCCTGCTCGTATACGGACACCTGCCCCGAGGGCCGGACCCGCCGTGGTACCACGTAATCTTTCAAGCAGGCGGTCACCTTCGCAAAACTCCAATGGGACTGCTCCAGGGCTTGGGTGTATTGCCGACCTGAGTGGCGCAGGTCGGGAAACACTGCCAATCGACTCAGCCCACTCGCCACCGGATAGCACTCCCGTTGGATGTGGTCCGCATCGTCGAGTTGCCTTTGCAATTGGGCCACGTCACGACAGCAGTGCGGCTCTGCCCAGCGTTTGCCCGTTCCCTGAGAGCGCTCGATCTTCGCATTCTGTTGTGGACAACCGGGGTCGTTCCAGAGGACCTCTACTCCCAAACCGATCAGCCATAATGCCAACGCCACGGGCAAGTCAGACCAGTGACCCCACGGCGTGCCGTTGTCCACACGCAAGGCGTTTGGCTGGCCCCAGCGGCGGAATTGCCGACGCAAGTACTGCTGGGTTTCTTTCGCCGGCACTTGGCCCCAATTTCCTTGGGGGGAAAACTTGCGTACCCAGCACCGCTCCAGTGAATTCATCTACGCACCGTAGCCAGGAAATGCGCTGGCCCGTGGCTAAAGGAATTCGTTCCGACGCATCCATCTGCCAAACCTCATGCGGACGACAGGCAGCGTGTCGTTCCTGGACCGGCTTGCGGCCCGGAGGTGCCACAGGCATTCGGCTGCGACGAAACCAGCGTTGCAAGGTGCGTTCGCTGGGAATGGTCAGTACGGGGTGACGTAATTGCAAGCGAACTCGCAGGAAACCCGCGCCCCAGGTTGGATGCTCCTGATGCAAGGCAACGGCTTCAGAGACGAGATGCTCTGCGACCCGCGCTGGTCGATCAGGTGCATGGTAGGAGGGTTGCAGTGCAGTCTGGCCCCGTTGTTGGAAGCGCTGCAGCAAATGTTGAACTGTCCGCGGGCAAAGCTGAAGTGCGGCAGCGATCGCAGCAGCGTGTTGCCCCTTCTGAAAACGCGACCAAATCTGCTGACGCATAGGTACAGGAATCGCTTGCGGCATGGCCCACCTCAACCGACAAAGGTCTGAACGAAAAGCCAGATCATACCATAAGACCTCTTGACGAGCGCAAAACCTCGTGTCGGTATTAAGCGCAAAACTACATGTCGGGTGACACCGTTTGGGGACGGTGGATGAGAGTCCTTGATTGACACTGATTGACGCTCACGTGCGCTGATCGGCGTGAATCGACCGTGATTGGCAAAGACAGGTGTTCATGGAAGCTGTTTTGCTTGTCGAAGTGGTTGGGCGCGTGCATGGGACGAACCTCGGGCAAGGTCGAGGACAGCCGCCCACTCATGGCTCGAGAATAGCGGTCCCGAACGACGAGGGCTGGGCGAACGGTAATGGCCGACAGCTATAGTATGGCAATGGAAGGGGACTTGGCAAGAGCAAAAGAGATAAATTCTATCGTTTGAGTGCCGATAGATGACAATGGCAGACAATGAGGGACAGAATGGCGTGCCTGCGGTCGGCGGCGTGGAACGAGACACTTGGTTTTTGCGATTAGCAGTGGCGAATTCCTTTTGGAAGTGGGATGATGTTTCGCGTGGGTGAAGGGTTGGGCCCACGGGTATTGCGAAGGAGATCAGCCATGCAGATCACGCTTCCTCGGGTGGTGTGGATAACGGCGATCCTGGCCGCGGCGGCGCTGACGCCGACAGTCCGGGCGCAGGGACTGGGCCAGCCAAGATTCGTTGTTGTGCCGACGGTGACGACCATCCGCGTGCAGACGACGGTGACGGTTCCCGACGGGGGCACGGCGCTGGTGGGTGGTTACAGCCGGCTGTCAGAGGGGCGGACCGAGTACGGCGTGCCCGGCCTGGGCAAAGTGCCCTATGTGGGCCGTGGCTTTCGCAACGTGGGCTACGGCCGCTCGATCGTGAGTGGGAAAGTGACCGCTACGGTGCGGATCATTGATCTGCGCGAGGAGGAGTTCCGGCAAACGGGTGTTCGCAGTGGACCGTGAGGGGAGAGGCCGACATCGGCCTTGTGGTTCCGGCGGGCATGCGGTCTAATCCAGGCTTCCGCTGACCGATTCTCGATAGGACAAGGAGGTCCGCCGTGAGAACCGCGATCGTCATTCCCGCGCGTTTTGCGTCGTCGCGTCTGCCGGGCAAGCCATTGCTGCGGCAGACGGGCAAATACCTGATTCAGCATGTCTACGAACGAGCCTGCCAGGCCAGGTGCGTCGATCGCGTCGTGGTGGCGACGGATGATCCGCGCATCATCGCGGCCGTGGAGAGCTTCGGCGGGAACGTGGTCCTGACCCGTCGCGATCACGCCAGCGGCACCGATCGCGTGGCGGAGGCGGCGCGGAGTCTGGATGCCGAGGTCATCATCAATCTTCAGGGCGATGAGCCGTGCGTTGAGCCGGACGACGTTGATCTGCTGACGGTGCTGCTGGCGCGGGATCCCGACGCCGAGATGGCGACGCTGGCGGTCCCGATCAAACGGCTTGAAGATTGGCGCGACCCGAGTCGAGTGAAGGTCGTATGCGACGCAAGCGGGCGGGCGCTGTACTTCAGCCGAAGTCCGATTCCGTTTGTTCGGGATGAGCAGCCGGATTTCGCGGCCCGGCCAGCCAGGTTCTTGCAACATCTTGGGTTGTATGCGTACCGGCGTGAATTCCTCTTTCGATTGGCTGCCGAGCCGCCGGCGATGTTGGAAGAGATGGAGAAGCTGGAGCAGTTGCGCGTTCTGGCAATGGGCTACGAGATTCAGGTGGGGATAGCGAGCCAGGCTTCCGCAGGCGTGGACACGTTGGCGGATTACGAGCAATTCGTTCGCACGTACCGGCAGGGGCGAAGGCTACAGGCGGCGTGAGGTGGTGGTGAGGTGGTGAGGTAGTGAGGTGGTGGTGAGATAGGATCGCCACCCCACCACCTCACCACCCCACCACTCCACCACCTCACCACCCCACCACTGGCCCGGCTTGTGAGCTGTTGTATACTTACGAGATGAGGCACACCGCGAGCCTGCCCAGGATGGTCGGCGGGCGCGGCCCCGATCGCCTCGCTCCACAAGGATACCGGGACATGGCCAAGCACATCTTCGTGACGGGCGGCGTGGTTAGCTCGCTCGGCAAGGGTCTCACCTGCGCGTCGATCGGGATGCTGCTCGAACATCGCGGGTTGCGGGTGCGGCTGCAAAAGTTCGACCCCTACATCAACGTCGATCCCGGCACGATGAGCCCGTATCAGCACGGCGAAGTCTACGTGCTTGAGGACGGGTCGGAGACCGACCTCGACCTGGGCCACTACGAGCGCTTCACGAACGCGCCTCTCAGCCGGGAGTGCAACTACACTACCGGCAAAATCTATCTTTCGGTCATCGAGAAGGAGCGGCGCGGCGACTACCTGGGCCGGACGGTGCAGGTGATCCCGCACGTGACCGACGAAATCAAGGATGCCGTGCGCAAGCTTGCCGGCGACGACGTGGACGTGGTCATTACGGAGATCGGCGGCACGGTCGGCGACATTGAGGGGTTGCCTTTTCTCGAAGCGATCCGGCAGTTCGCGCTCGACATCGGCAAGCAGAATTGCCTCTACATCCATCTGACGCTCATCCCCTATTTGAAGGCGGCGGGGGAGGCGAAGACGAAGCCGACGCAACACTCCGTCAGCCAGCTTCGCCAAATTGGTATTCAGCCGGACATTCTCATCTGCCGGACCGAGCGCGAGATGGCGAAGGATGAGGCGGAGAAGATCGCGCTCTTTTGCAACGTGGAGCCGCGCGCGGTGATTGAGGAGCGCGACAAGGAATTCAGCATCTACGAGGTGCCGCTGAGCTTGGTGGACAACAAGCTAGATGATCTGATCGTCGAGAAGCTGAATTTGCGTGCGAAGCCGTTGGAGATCAGCGACTGGCGCGGGCTGTTGCAGCGAATCTTGCAGCCGGCGCATGAGGTCACGATCGCGGTGGTGGGCAAGTACATCAAGCACCGCGACGCGTACAAGTCGGTCTATGAATCGTTGGACCATGCCGGCTTTGCCTTGTCGAGCCGGGTGCGCGTGCGCATGATTGAAGCCGAGGAGGTCGAGTCCGAGGGGGCGGAGCAGGCGCTGAGCGGAGTGGACGGCCTGTTGGTGCCCGGCGGGTTCGGCCACCGGGGCATCGCGGGCAAGATTGAAGCGATCCGGCACGCGCGGGAACGGGGCATTCCTTTCTTCGGCATTTGCCTGGGTTTACAGTGCGCCGTCGTCGAGTTCGCGCGCAACGTCGTGGGACTGGAGGACGCGAACACGACCGAGATCGACGGAAACTGCCGGCATCCGGTGGTCTGCCTCTTGAACGATCAGTACCATATTACGCACCTGGGCGGGACGATGCGGCTGGGGTCGTACCCGTGCAAGTTGGTGGAGGGGAGTAAGGCGAGCATTGCCTACGGCTCGCGGCTGGTGCATGAACGCCACCGGCACCGCTACGAGTTCAACAATCAGTATCGCCAGCAGTTCACGGCGCATGGCATGTTGTTCTCCGGCAGCAGCCCGGACGATCAGCTCGTGGAGGTCATCGAATTGCCGCAGCACCCGTGGTTTGTCGCGGTGCAGTGCCATCCGGAATTTCAGTCGAAGCCGACGAAGGCGCATCCGCTGTTTCGGGGGTTTGTGCAGGCGAGCTTGAATCGGCGCGAGGGGAAGAAGAACGCGGAAGCGGCGCGCGGGAGAGCAGCGGCGATTTCGGCGACGAGAGCATAATCACCGGTCAAGAAAACGACGCGGGCCGCGGCGCATGGCGTCGCGGCCCGCGTCGTTGATTCTCGACAGGGTTTACTTGGCTTTGCACTTAAAGTTCTTCACCGTGGTGGCTTCCAGCTTGATCGTTTCGCCCTTAGCGCCGCCTTCGTTCAAATAGCCCGCCTTTTCGTGCCAGGCGAAGATGTTCACTTCTTCACCAACCGGCGCGTTTTCGATCCTGAACGTCCCGTCTTTGCCCGTGATAGCAGCGTAGGGGTGGTCGAGCACTAGGACATACGCCGACATCCAGTTATGGATGTCGCATTTGATGTAAATAGGTTCGGCGGATGGATCCAACGCGACGTTCACCGGCGCGCCGCCAGCGAGGATCGTCTGGTTTGGGCCGCCCGTGACGCTGGTGTTGTGGACGAGTTCCTTCGAGGTGTTCTTGATCAAGAACTTCTGTTTCGTCTCGACTTTTTTCCCCGCCTGATCCTTGTAATACGGGAAAGCCACTACCGCGTGCGGGGTGAAGGAGCAATGCGGCTGGTCGATGACAACCTCGTCTTCCCAAGTTTTCTTGGCCGGGTCGATGTGGAAGGACTTTCCCTTCAGAGGGGAGATCCAAACGAAGACATTGGCCACGCCGCCCTTTTCGTCGATTTTCCAGATTTGTTGTGATTTCTCGTCGTCGGTTGCTTCCTTGGCCAGGCAGTGGCCTTCATCCTTCACGCGCATTCGTTCCTGAAGCTCTTTTGTCAGCTTGTCCAGGTCGGGCTTGTCGCCGTCGAACGCGACTTTGCCGATGAGGCCCGGTTTTTCCAGGGCAGGCGCCAACGCCGGACTTGATGTGGGCAACAGGGCGGCGAGGATAAGTGCGACGGCCACGAGCAACAAAGCACATCGGTGCGAGACGGACATGGAAGGATCTCCTAAAGAAGGAGGACAGCCATCGGCAAGGGCATCCGGCAGCGCGTAGTCTCGCACAAATAGGCGGTGTAGCAAGGGCAGGTTTGCTCAATTCCCTTGCTTGCGCTGCGGGCTCGGAAGAAAAAGAAGCGGCCCATGATGTTGAGACATCGTGGGCCGCTTTTGTTGATCGGCGGTGACGTTACTTGGCCTCGATGGTGAAGTCCTTGCTGGTCTTGGCATCGAGTTTGATCGGCTGGCCCTTGGCGCCGCCATCATTGAGGTATTCGGCCTTTTCGTGCCAGGCGTAGATCATAACTTCCGCGCCGACTGGGACGTTCTTGATTTCGAATGTGCCGTCCTTCTTCGTGTAAGTTGCATAGGGGTGGTCAAAGACGCCGGCGTAGGCGTTCATCCAGGTATGGATGTCGCATTTGATGAAAACGGGTTTGCTCGACGGCTCCAGCCCTTCGACAAGCTTCGGAGCGCCCTTTGCGGGAATCGTCTCATTGAAGCCGCCGGCCACGTTGGTGTTGTGGTTGATATCCGGGGAGGAGTTCTTGACGAAGAATTTTTGTTTGGTTTCCACTTTCTTGCCGGCATCGTCTTTGTAGTACGGGAATGTGACAACGACGTGCGGCGTGAAGGCGCAGTGCGGTTGGTCGATGTCCACCTCATCCTCCCAGGTTTTCTTGGCCGGATCGACATGGAAGAACTTGCCCTTGGGAGGAGCGATCCAAACGAAGACATTCGCCACGCCGCCCTTGTCGTCAATGCGCCAGGACTGCTGTTCCTTTTCCTCGGGCTTGGCGTCGGCGGCCAGGCAGTGGGCTTCGTCCTTTTCCTTCATTTTGGCCTGGAGTTCCTTGTTCAACCTGTCGAAATCGGGCTTGTCGCCCTTGAGGGTGACTTTGCCGGTGATGGCGCCGGTGTAATCGCCTTCGAGGACCGAGGCTTTCTTGGACCCTTCCTTGGTCTCTTGCTTGTTCTCCTCCTGGGACGGCGTACCGCCGCAACCGGCGACGATGGCGAGGGCCAGGATTGGACAGACAATCGCCGAGGTCCATACAAGTAAACGTCGCATGCGCATTTCCTCCAGGGTTAACGAATCTATGCTCGCTGATTGGTCTCGATATGTTTTTCCCGCGCGTACCATCAATCAGTTTTTTTGGCTTCGATCTTGCCGAGGTCGAGGGTTTCTCCCGCCTTGATGGTGATCGGCTCGCCTTGTTTTAGCTTCTCAGCCTTGTGCAGCCAGCCGGCGCCTTCGTGCCAGGTGTAAAGGCGGAAATTGCCGGCAGGGGCGTCCTTGATCTCGAACTTGCCGTCGGCGTCGGTGATGGCGTAATACGGATGATCGAAGACGCGGACCCAGGACTTCATCCACGGATGGCTGCCGCAATTGACGGTGATGACGCTGAGGCTCGCCTTCAGGTCCTTGAATTCAATTTCCTTGCCGGCGGGGAGACTCGGGTTGTCACCGGGGTTGTCCTCGCCGCCTTCCCAATGGACGTTGTGGGCCAGGGCGGAACTGTTCTTCGCGACCCAGATTTGGCCCTCGCGAACGGCCAGGCAACGCGGCTCGAAATGGCAGCAAGGCTGATCCATGACGACCTTATCTTCCTTGAGCTTGACGAGGTCGGGGTGGATCGGCAGTTTCGCCTTCACGCCGGGGGGCTGGGCGATCCACACGTAGACCCAGCGGACGCCCTTGTTCTTCTTGTTGACGACCCATTCCTCATCGAGCAGCGGCGCGCCTTTGAGCGAGTCCTTGCATTCCTTTACATCCTTGGTGATGTTGAGTTCCTTCGGGTCGGGTACGTCGCCGGCGAAGACGATTTGGCCCTTGATCGAGCCCCAATTGCCTTCGGCGGCAGCGGCGGCCTTAGCGGCGGTTGGTTTTTCCACAGCGGCCGGTTTGTCCTCGGCGGCGGTGTACGAGCAGCCGACCAGCAGGGTTGAGGCCGACACGGCGGCGGCGAGAAGGAGGGAAAGGAGAATTCGCATCACGAAGCACCTCGAATGGGATGTAAGCGAAATCCCGCGCGGGGGACACGGGGGTGGGATGGTTACGGTTCCTTGCCTTCTATCTTACCGAAATCCTTCGGCGCGTCCGCCTTGAACTTGATCGGCACCCCTTGCGAGCCGCCCCACGCGCATGTACTCCGGACCGCGCTCATCAAGGATTCTTGACATCCACGTCGGCGAGAACCTTGGTTTCGCCCGCCTTGATGGTGATCGGCTCGCCGTCTTTGCCGCCCTTGTTCAGCCAGCCCGTCTCCTCATGCCAGACGTACAAGCGGAATTGGCCGGCCGGGGCGTTCTTGATCTCGAACTTGCCGCTGGCGTCGGTGACGGCGAAATACGGATGGTCGAAAACGCGAACCCAGGCTCGCATCCAGGGGTGGATGGCGCACTGAACAACGATCACGCGCGGCGATGGTTTCAGGTCCTCGAACTTGTGCGTTTTCCCTGCCGGCACAAGGACGTTGGCGCCGGGATAATCGGGCCCACCTTCGAGCTTGAAATTGTGCGCGATCGGTGCGCTGTTTTGGGCGACGAGGACCTGTCCCTTGCGCACGCCGATCATATGGGGCTCGAAGCGGCAGCAAGGAACGTCGATGACCAATTCCTTGTTCTTGATTTCCTTCAAATCGGGATGAATGGGCAGCGCCGCCGGCTTGTCGCCGTTTTCGGCTGGCGCGGGCGCGAGCCAGACAAAGACCCAGCGCACGCCTCGGTCGTCCTTGTTCACCACCCAGTCTTCCGCATAGAGCTTGCCGTCCTTGAGGCAGTTGGCGATCGCCTTTACGTCCTTGGTGATGGCAATCTCCTTCGGTTCGGGCAGCTTCTTCTCGTCCCATACCACCCGGCCCTTGATCGTGCCCCAGGGTTCGGGCTTGTCAATGGACGGCGCGGCGGACGACGAAACGGCGAGAAGAAGGCCTCCGGTCAGCGCGGTCAGCAGTGAGATGGCTAGGTAGGAGCGCATTATTTGCCTCCAACGGCAGCCTCGTAGGTTTTTCGGTTGGCGGGCAGGTCGGCGACCTTGGGCAGGTTCATGAGCACGTCGCGCAAGGCCGTCAATTGCTCGAGCGAGGGGGCGTCGAATTCGTCGCGGTAGTTGTTCGCGCCATTGGCGAAGTTGGCCGGCATGATCGTCTTGTAGGTGAAGAGCCGGTTGGGGTTGGCGAACCAATAGCGCGTCCACTCGGGGCGCAGGCGATCGGGGGTCAGGTCGAGCGGCGGACCCTTGGCGTCGCCCTTTACTTCCACTTTGCCGATCTGGTGGCACTCCAGGCACAACTTCGTCTTCGGTTTGACGAGCATGCGGTAGCCGTCCACCTGGTAGGGATGTTCCTCCGCGATCTGGCCGCGCAGGTCGGGGAACTCGTTGTTCTTGACGGACTCCGCCTTTTCCACCTTGGCCAGCGCGTCCTCAAGAAGCTTGATCTTCTTTTCCAGATCGGCGCGCTTCTGGGCATCGTCCGCCGTCTTGAGCTGTTCCTTCAGGCTTTCGAGGGACGTTTTGCCCCATTCGATGAGCTTGGCCTTGCCCATTTCGAAGGCGTATTTCCGGTCCTGAGCGTTCCAGTACTTATCGTCGCGTTGTTCGATGGTGAGGTACGGCGCGGTGAGGCCGACGCCGGGGTTCTCCAATCGATCGACGGATGCGAAGAAGTTGACGAGCGTCATGGCCTCGTCGTCGCTCATGTTGAATTTCGGCATGCGCAGCGCCATCCACTTTTCGGGGCGAATGGGCGTGGGGTTCTTCAGGAAGCCATAGAGCCAGAGCGGTTGCACGCGTTCGCCCTCGCGTTCAAGCGGCGGGGGCAGCGTGGAGCGGGCGGTGTCGTCATCCGTCAATCTGGCACCATTCCGCTTGCGCTGATAGTCCACGAGCAGATTGGCGAACGTGCCGCCGTGGGTGGCGCTTTGGGAAAGAATGTTCTTTTCCAGAAGGAAAACGTCCTCACCGGCGGGCAGATCGGCGGACGATTGGCCGTTGTCACTGTTGATGCGCAGGGCGCGGGCCAGACGGAACTTCTTCAGTTCGACGTCTTCCAACTCCAGGTTCCTTTTCTCGTCGTCGGTTGGATCGCGTGGGTTGACGCCGAAGACTCGCGCTCGATCCTTTTCCAGGTATGGCTGACCGGTCCAGGCGTTGTGGTCGAGGAAATGATAGTCCCCGCCCAGATTGCCCTTGGCCCTTTTCAAGGACTTCTCCAGCAGATCGTTCGAGTCTTTCGTTATTTTGTAATCGATCACGGCGGGACTTAACTGGTGGCAGCCGGCGCAGTTGTACTTGTCGATCACTTGCCGGCCCTTGACTTCGTGCAGGCGGTCGCCCTTCGGTTCGTTGACGTACGCAAGCGGCACGGGTTCGGCGACCAGGCCGAGGACGAAGGTCATCACGGCCTCGCGGGCTTCGTCTTCTTCCTTGTCGATGCGGGCCTGGTAATCCTCGTCCGAGTCGTCGTCCTCGCGCTTGGGCAGGTGGGAAAAGCGGAACTGCGGCATGCGCAGGCGGTCGTCCCAGGTGCGCAGGCGGTGATAGTCGTAGCTGCGCGGGGCGACCAACTTCTGGTGGAGGAAGCCGTCGCGTTGATGGTGCTCCAGTGCCTGATAGAAATACTCCTCGTAGGGCTGCTTGCCGTCTTTTGCTTTCCACGCCTTTGCGTCGGAGCGGTCGTTGACAATGTTGTTGTGCTCCTTGACCCAGACATCGGCTTCCTCGAACGCCAGCCGGTTGGGGTCCTTGGCGCCCCAATCGTTGAGGGCAGTGCCGATCGGCTTGGCGGTTTCGAAGCCGGGGACATTGTGGCAGGCGTAGCAGCCGAGGCGGGCGATGCTCTTCTTGCCGATGTACCATTTGAGTTTCTTGGCGTCGGGCGGGCCTTCGAGCTTGCGTTCGTCGGCGTCGGCGGGCATGTACTTGGCGCGGTCGGCGGAGACGACCTTGGCCTGCGAGACGTCAGCGGTTCCGAGGACTTCGTCCACGTCCACTTGCGTGAAACCGGGCGCCTTGAGCAAATGGATCTTGGCCAAGTTGGCAAGCGTTTGCAGGCTGGGATCGGGAACGTCGGCGGTGTTCCAGTTTTCGACCTCGCTAAAGCGCACGGCCTGTCCCTCCGGCGACTGGCTGAGCAACCAATCGGCAATGGCGGACGCGTCCTCCGCGTTCATGTGCGTGATCGGCATGCGCGTGCGCGGGGAGTGGACGTTGGGATTGAGAATCCACTGCACGAGCCAGCGGCGCTTGTCCTTGCCCTCCGGCGCGATTTTGGCGGCGATGCGGCTGAGATTGGGCGCGAAGGTCTGCTGGCCATTTACTGCCGGCGCGTCAGGCGCCGCCTTCAATGTTCCCTGATGGGAGTGGCATGCGAGGCAACCTTTTTCTGAGAAGAGTTGACGGCCGTGGGTCAGGTGCTTGGCTTGTTCCTCGGCCTTGGGCGGCGCGGGCAAATCTACCGGTTTGCCGAACTCGTCCACCATCTCCTTGGCAATCGGCGTGGGCACGGGGGCGTATTTGATGCGATCCTTGACATCGGCCAGGTCCTTTTCGAGCTTCTTACGCTCCACGTCGAGCAGGGGCGGCTCCTGGCGTTTGAGTTCTTCTTCAAGCTTTTTCTGTTTGTCGAGGTTCAGCCGGCGATAGTCGTCCTTGCCATCAAGGTAGTCCTTACTTGCGTCGAATAGGTAACTGATGATCGAGTGGACTTCGGCTTCGGGAAGGTCTTGCTGATCTTTGGGCAAAGCGTCCTTGTTGCCGGCGTCGAGGTTGTAGAAGTGCGGCATTTTGGTGTCGGCGCGGAAGCCGCGCGGGTTGTTCAACCAGGATCGCGCCCATTTCTCATTGGTCTTCTCGCTGATGCGATAGAGGCTGGGGCCGACTTTGCGAAGCGTGCCGGGCGGAGTCGTCGGGTCGGAGAGCGCCTTAGTGCGCTCTTCGGGCGTGAGCAGATCCAGCGGCGGGTTCGGTTCGAGACGCAGATCGGGGCCGACCTCACGGCCGCTCTTAATGCCGGCGATTTCGTGGCAGCCGAAGCAGCCGTTTTCTTTGACGAGGTTGTAGCCTTTGAGCAGCTTCGGCGCTTCCTCTTTGCTGCCGTGGGTGATCAGGTCGGTGACTTGATGGTGGCACTTGAGGCAGCTTGCCTCGACAAAGCGGGAGGAGTGCATGGGGAATTCCCAGTCGTGGGTGGGGGCCCAGGCGTGCTCCTTTTGCCATTCTTCTTTCTGCTTCATGTCGGCGGGGGTGTGGACGGCGAGGGTGAAGTCGGTGGCGCTGCCTTGTCCCGCGTGGCAGACGGTGCAGCCGAATTTCTCCATCGGGTGCTTGCTGTTGGGGTCGACGAACACGTCCAATCTTGGGTGGGCGCAATACTGCGTGACCTCGCCCTTGGAGAGCTTGAGGGTTGTGATTTTCTTGGGTAGGTCGTTTGGATCAAAGCCGAGGTCTTCGCCGCGCGCTTCCAAGCGTTTGTGACGCTCGATCAAGAATTTTCGGGCTTTATCGAGCTTGCTTTGCAAATCGCCGACGGCGGCGGAGTCGAGATCGGCCAGCCGCCGCAGCGAGGCCTTGTCGAAGTTGCCGCGGTCGATGGCGAGGTGGCAGGTGGTGCAGCGGTCGAAGCGGGTCACGTCGGCGAAACCGCCGTAGTCGATGGGCAGTGCCTTGAGCGTGATCTGATTGGGTTTGACCGGGGAAGCGAAACCGTCAAGGATCGGCAAGGCGCGAATCCAGTCACCCGTTTTCCAGGTTTTCTGGGCCGTGGCCTTGGCTAGGCGGTCGAACTCGGAGGTTAGCTTCTTGAGACTGTCTTCGGCCTTGGAGAGTTGCTCCTCTGCCTTGTTCAAGCCGCCTTGCACGGTGGCGAGGTCGCTGACGATGACGTCGATCTCGGTTCGAGTACGGTTCAGATCATTCGTTAGAACATTGATCTCGTTGGCGAGCTTTTCGGCGCGTTTTACGTGCAGGTCACGAAGGCGTTCGTCCTTTTCCGCGCCGGCTTTCTCCATTTCCTCGTTGTAGAAGCTGCTCTTGGAGTCGATTTTCGATTTGATGTCCTGGTATTTAGTTTGAAGGTTGGTCTTCGCGGTTTGGCGGGCCTTGATCCAGCGTGCGGGGTTGGCGGCGTACTCCTTGCTTTCCTGGGGGTGGTCGTCGAGGAACTGATTGAGGTGGTCCTTCAGGTCCTCCTTCTCTTTCTTGACGGAGGCTTGGGCGTCGACCACCGCCTGTTCGGCTTCCTTGATCTGCTCCATCTGGCTGTCGTCGGGGAAGCGATCCAGCATCGCGTTCTCGAAGACGCCCGTTTCCACGTCGCGGAACTTGCGTTGGACATTCTTGAACGGCCGGCTGTAGTCGTCGTAGAGCATCCACAGGATGCTGAGGAACATGAGCACGCACGACAACGCGAACACGATATCCAGTATCCGTTGATTGCGGTAGTTTTTGTCGGTGGCTGCCATGACAACCCTATCGCCGTTAGATGTTGAAGAAGTATTCCGAGATAAACACGATGTATTTCAGGTTCAGCGTCCAGCGGAGCAGCATCTTGATTGGCAGCGCCGCCATGAACTGGAGGAATGTGACCAACGTGAAGAAGCGAAGGAAGCCCATGCGGATGAAGAACGGCCGCATGACGGTTTTGGCCAAGAGCGGCGGCAGGAGGGCGAGATAGGCGACGATGACAATGATGCCGGGCAGTTCGCGTTTGAACCAGTGGATGGTGGCCGCGTCGTCGCCCAGCGCCCTCCAGAACATCTGCGAAAGGTTGACGTTGGTCAACTCCAGAACCTTGTGCGTGTCCCAGTACTCGAACGGCCCGAAGAAGTTCCAGTTGGGGCCGCGGAGGAACGTTCCGAGCACGATCAGCACGACCCAGAGCACCACGAAGCCGAACATGAAGGTACTGAGCGCGAACTTGCGCTGTACGAACGTGAAATAGCCGTTGCCCTTCTGGTTGTAATCCATGTAGGGGATGCAGACCAGGCCGCCGATGATCATGAGCGGAAAGACAACGCCCGCGAGCCACGGGTCGTAATAGACGAGCATTTCTTGAAGGCCAAGGAAGTACCACGGTGCCTTCGACGGGTTCGGCGCCTTGGCCGTGGTGGCCGGCGGTTCCAGCGGCGCCTTCAAGACAATCGCCCACACGATCAGGAGGAAGGTGCAGATGATCATGCAGATCAATTCGGTGTAGACGAGGTCGGGCCAGACCAGGACCTTGTCATCCTCGAGCTTTTCCAGAGGAGGTTCGCCCTTGGCCATGCGGTCGTCGTTTATTACCCCGCGGCGCAGGGCCAGCCAAGTGAAGAAGCCGACGGAAAACACCAAGAGCACGATGGGCACGTTGTCGGGTTTGGTGACGACTTCACGGAAGTTCGCGTTCGTCATGGCCCAACCGGCGCAGAGCAGCGCAACGTTGGTGACCGCCCAGGCGACCGCGGGCAGCGTCAAATAGCGGCGAAACGCGAGCAAGGCGATGAATCCGAGGGCTGCGGCGGAAAAGAAGCTCTCGGCCTTGACGGCCCAATCCACCCAATCGCGAATGCCTTCGGAGAGGGTCCAGCCGAGGTGCAGGAAATTGGCGAACGCGTGGATGAGAAAAAGGCCGGCGACGGCGGTCCAAACGATCGCATCCACGGGCTTCTTCGCGGATCGGAAATAGTACGCGGTGAACCCGAGATTGAGCAAGGCTACCATGAGGTAGTAAACGCCCAGGCCGTCTTGAGTGGATTTGGCTAGGCTCTCGCCATACATGACAGGTCCTCGAAGCTGTTGGGCGCTGGTCAGGTTTGAAAACCAGACCTACGATCCAATCGAGCTTGGTTTACAGGGCGCCACTGATGCCGCCGTCCTTGCGCACGCGCCAGAAGTGGACGGCGATGAGAACGGCGGCCGCGAGCGGGATGGCCACGCAGTGCAACACATAGAAGCGCAGCAACGTTTCGCCGCCGACGGCCCGGCCGCCCAACAACAAAAAGCGCGCATCGCTGCCCGAGTGAATCAGGTTTACCCCGCCGACCGTTATCAACGACGAGCCCGGCCCCTCATGCCCGACGACGGGGTGGGCGCGGGCCATGTTGCTGCCGACGGTTATGGCCCAGATCGCCAGTTGGTCCCACGGCAGCAAGTAGCCGGTGAAGCTGAGGAGCAACGTTAGTACGAGCAAGATGACGCCCACGCCCCAGTTGAACTCGCGCGGCGGTTTGTAGCTTCCGGTTAGGAACACGCGGTACATGTGCAGCCAGATCGTGATGACCATGGCATGCGCGCCCCAGCGATGCAGCTCGCGGAGGACGCCGAGCGTGGCCACGTCGCGCAACCCAAGGATGTCGTTGTAGGCGTGCTCGAGCGTCGGCCGATAGTAGAACATCAGCAGCACGCCGGTGATGGTCTCGACCAGGAAAAGGAAAAACGTCAGGCCGCCCATGCACCAGGTGTAGCTAAGCGCGATGCCGCTTTGGCGCACGGAGACGGGGTGAAGGTGAAGGAAGACGTTGGTGAGCATCACCACGACGCGGTTGCGGCGATCGCGCGGCGCTGGATGGCGAAAGATGCTCTTCCAAACCTGCGAGTTGCGGATGAAATCGCCGACCGACATGGGGTGCCCTTCAGAAATCGAAAAGCCCACGCGTTGCAAGGAGTGGGCTTGGAAAGATTAGACTTTAATGTACGAGTCCACATTGGTCCATTCACCGCGTTCTTGCTGGAACTTGCGGCTTTTGTCGACGACGACCTGGCCGTCGTCGCCGATGCTGAGCGACCAGCGTTCGAGAGGGCGAGGTGCGGGGCCTTCAAAGTTGATGCCGGGGTCGCCCATGGCGGGGCCAAAAAAGCCGCTGCCGTGGCAGGGGCACTTGAACTTGCCTTCCTTCTCAAGGTAGTTCGGCGTGCAGCCGAGGTGCGTACACGTCGTGCTGAGGGCAATGAGCTTTCCCTGATACTTGACGACCCAAATGTTCTTGTCCTTGAATCGCTCGTCCACCTTGCCCTCATCGAACGCGTCCGGGAAGCCGACCTTCACCTTCGACGGCGGTTCGGAAAGGACGTTGGGAAACAGAAAGCGAACGGTGCCAAGCGTGAGAACGCCGGTGGAAGCGGTGAGCATGGCCCAGGCCAGGCCGATCCAGGAAAAAAAGGAAAGGAATCCGCGCCGGTCCGCTCCCTTCTTCGGCGGCGCCTTCGCAGCCGGCGCCGCTGGTTTGGGCGCTGTCGACGAAACTGGGGACGTCGCTGCGGCGGCAGGCGCGGGCGGCGAACTGGAGATATTAGGATTGGGGTCCGACATGACGGATCATCTGGCTCCCAAGAAGTACGCGTAGCTGGGCCACCGCAACAGAGTACACCAGAGTTTTAGGACGCCGGGATGTGTTGTCAATGGTTCGAGTTGCGCCAAATTCGACCGAATGGAGTTGGGGGAACAAAGGAAATGCCAAGGTTGGATCAGACAAGGAAACCAATACGGGAATTGGAAAAAGGTTTCCGGTCCCATTCACCGCCTTCTCGGAATTGGTAATCAGCGAGCGGCGTGTTCTTGGATGTGGGAAACAAGAGCCTGAGTGCTAAACAGCCCTCCCCGTTAAGAGAGATAGCGCCGGGGCATGCATGAGGCCGTTGCTGGCGATCACGTCGGGGCTGTGGATGGTTCGCTCGTCGTTCCAGTTCGTGAACCGGCCGCCCGCCTCCTCGACAATCGGCAGCAAGGCGGCCACGTCCCACGCATGCACGCCGTGCTCGATCATGATCTCACCCGATCCTTGCGCGACAAGAACGTGGCCGTAAAAGTCGCCGAAGCCGCGCTGCCGCTGCGTCCGTGTGGCCAGGTTGAGGAATTCGTCGCGCTTGCCGGCTTTCACAAACCACGACACGCTGGAATAGAACATCATCGATTCCGCCAACGTGGTGACATCCGAAACTCGGATACGGCGGTCGTCGCGATAGGCGCCGTCGCCGCGCAAAGCCCGGAAAGTCTGTTTCAGCGCCGGCAGCTCGCAAACGCCGGCGATCGTTTCACTCTGGTATTCAAGACCGACGAGCGTGGCCCAGATGGGAATGGCGCGAACAAAGCTCCGGGTACCGTCAATGGGGTCGATGATCCAACGAAACCCGGAGCTGCCTTGCTGCTCACCGGACTCTTCGCCGAGGAAACCGTCGTTGGGAAACGCATCGAGGAGAGCGGTTCGCAAGAGGCATTCCGCTTCACGGTCGGCGAGCGTGACAGGGCTGCGGTCGGCTTTCCATTCGACGGCCAAGCCTTGATCGAAGTACCCCAGCGCCAACTGACCCGCCTTGCGGGCGACGGCGACGGCGGTTTCGTAGCGGGATTTCCAATCGGGATTCACGTGCTTGTTCTCACTTGAAACGCGATAGGTCGTAATCGATATCGTATTGGAGCCTTGGCTCTTCCGGGAACCATTGCGCTGACGAGCGTTCAACTCACGCCGCAAGCGCGCGATTTCCGCGAGGGCTTCCTTCCTGAGCTTTCCTACCGCTTCATTTCCATCGCATGTTACCGCATCTCGCCAGCAATCTAAAGTCTCCTCTCCGATTTCGCGAGGTGCGGCCCTCGATCCTTTCGCACCAGAGACCCGAAGGTGCGCGGTCGGCGGATACTCGTGACGGGGCTTCGCGGATTAGTGGTTCCGTGGTTTACGGTTGCGACGAACGCGCGTAGAATTGGCCAAAGCGGGTACTCCTGTTCAGCACTTGCCCACCCCAGGAAATTGGTGCCTCGCCGGAGTTCTGGAGACATGAAAACCCGAGCCCGGTTGTCAAACCGGGTGTCAACGTAAATGTATAGGGAAGGCGGGAAGGAGGGGCGGAAAGGAAAATGCCATAAAAACTGGTGTTTGTAATACGAGCCCCCGTAGCTCAGCTGGATAGAGCAGCGGATTTCTAATCCGCCGGTCAGAGGTTCGAATCCTCTCGGGGGTAATCGCGGAGGATTCTGGACGCGAAAACCACTCGGTTGTTGACTCTTTTCATGTTGCGAGTCAAACTCAGCCGTTACGTCGGCTTACCTGCCAGTAGCCGGCGTCACGGGCCGGGGCGCGGCGAGCGCCGCCGGCCCCTTCCTATCCCCGGCGAGCCATTACCCTTGCGACGACAAGGTGGGACGCCGGTTTCGACTTTGGTAGAATCCACCCCATGAGCACCCTGCGCATCACCAACGGCCGCGTCCTCGACCCGGCCAACGGCGTCGATCAAGTCACCGAGCTGTGGATCCGCGGCGACCGCATCCACGCCTTTGGGCCGCAACCGCACCTGCATCCCGATCGCACCATCGACGCAGCCGGCAAACTCGTGTGCCCCGGTTTGATCGATATGCACGTCCACCTGCGCGAGCCGGGCCGCGAGGAGGACGAGACCATCGCCACCGGCACCGCCTCCGCGCTGGCCGGCGGCGTCACCTCGGTTGCCTGCATGCCCAACACCGAACCTGCGCTCGACAGCCAGGCCGCCGCCGAGTTCGTCCACCTGCAAGCCCAGCGTGCCGGCAATGCCAACGTGTTTCCCGTCGGCGCTGTCACCAAGGAACGTAAAGGGGCGGAACTTGCCGAGATCGGCGGTCTGATCGACGGCGGCGCGGTCGCTTTCACCGACGACGGTTCGCCGGTCGTCAGCGCCGAGATCATGCGCCGCGCCCTCGAATACTGCAATATGTTCGACAAGGCCGTGCTCAGCCACGCCGAGGACCTCGACCTCACGCGCGGCGGCGTGATGAACGAGGGCTTCGAAAGCATGCGACTCGGCCTGCGCGGCATGCCCGCGGCGGCCGAGGAGATCATGATCTTCCGCGACATCGTCCTCGCGGAAATGACCGGCGGCAAACTGCACATCCTCCACGTCTCCACCGCCGGCGGCGTCGATCTTATCCGCCAAGGCAAGCGCCGCGGCGTCCGCGTCACCGGCGAGGCCTGCCCGCACCATTTCACGCTCACCGACAAATGCCTGCGCACCTTCGACAGCAACTACAAAATGGCTCCGCCCCTGCGCACCGACGCCGACGTGCAAGCCATCCTCGCCGGATTGCAAGACGGCACGCTCGATGTTATCTCCACCGATCATGCGCCGCACGCACCGGAAAAGAAGATGCGCGAACTCGATCAAGCGCCCAACGGCATCATCGGGCTGGAAACGCTCCTTCCCATCTGCGTCGGCGCTCTGATTGAACCCGGCCACCTCACCTGGCCGCAGCTTATCGACAAGTTGACCATCCAGCCCGCGCGGGTTCTCGGCATCAACCGGGGGACGCTCAGCGTCGGCGCCGTCGCCGACGTGACGATCATCGATCCCGCGGCCGAATGGACCATCGACCCAAGCAAGTTCAAATCCAAAAGCCGCAACTGCCCCTACGCGGGCTGGAAAGTGCGCGGGCGGGCAGACACCGTGATTGTCGGCGGGGCGGTGAAGATGACCAATGGGCGATGAAACCGTCGGCAGGTCACTCAGGGGCGAGTGTTCGATTATTGATCACCCTCTGGACCAATGTGTGTGGGCGCAGTGGGTCGGCAAGCCTCCAGAGGGTTGGTCCACAGGGTCCAGAGGGTTGGTCCACAGGGTCCAGAAGGCATCAAGAGGGTGGTCAAAGTTTGACCAGTTTGTGTGCAAGTTTCTGTGCATAACGTGCACACCCCCCCTTGGACGG
>Ga0207158_1034_pt1 | contig 25181 bp, 21 predicted proteins | sample Alteio_BWMinHeat_22_FD_153512 | JGI IMG/M metagenome (GOLD analysis project Ga0207158, IMG submission 153512) | Enriched cells from forest soil in Barre Woods Harvard Forest LTER site, Petersham, Massachusetts, United States -... | ecosystem: Environmental > Terrestrial > Soil > Temperate forest >... | reverse complement strand
TCCTTCGCGAGCATGTCCACGGCCTCCTGGCCTTTCGAGACGTGGCCCACCTCCCATTCGGGAAAAACAAAACGAATGAATTCCGAAATCGCATCGGCATTGTCTTGATGGTCTTCGACGACGAGCACGCGCTTCTTCGACATAAATCCTCCGTTTAAGCGGCCACGACCGCCCGCTTTTCGGCCTTATGTTCCGGCAGCAGAACGCGGAATGTGCTTCCCTTCCCCAGATGGCTTTCGACGGCGACGCGACCGCCCAGGCTCCTGGCATACTGAGCCACCAGATACAGGCCGATGCCGGTACTCTGGTCAAGCTTCCCCTGTCCCAGACGCTGATAAAAAGGTTTGTCAAAAATAGCGGCCAGGTCGTTTTCAGGAATGCCGCAGCCCGTATCTCGCACCTCAATCTCAATGTCATCCCGTTCTTTGCGGCACGCCACCAGGACGAATCCGTGCGAGGTCGCCTTCAGCGCGTTATCGATCAAGTTCTCGACAATCTGCTCGAGCAGCCTCCGCTCACCCCAGATGAAAAGAGGTCCCGGAACTTCGGCTGAGAGATCCAAGTTCTTCCCCTCCGCCATCGGCTTCCACCGATCGACCGACAGACGCAGCGTCTGCCCGACATCGACCACTTCAAAAGGCCGTCGACCTCGGAATCCCTCCGCTACAACCCGGCCGAATTCCGCCCAGTTCTTTACGTGATGCGCCAGGCGCGAAATTGCATTCTCCTCGATGGGCAGCGATCGTTGGCTGTCCGCCAGAAAACCCGATGAGCGCTCCTTGAGCGCCGCCAGCGCCTGCGCCAGCGGGGCGCGGCTCGCGGCCGGGAGCTGCGCGCCCGCCTCCGTCAGCCATTTCTCCAGGCGGGCCATTTCCTCTTCAAAATCAATTTTCCATGAGGCCATCCGCAGCGCGCGCCAGGAAATGCGCCCCTTGAGCGCATTGACGTCGTTTTTCATGCTGTGCGAATCTTTGACCATATTGAGTGCTTCCTGCGTCAGCACCATGGCCTGTGTCAAAAAGTTTTCCAGCTGCCGGCGCAGGATGCCTAAGATCTTCAGATCATGCGGGTTGAAAGGCTCGTTGGACCGCTTCGGACCAAGAATCACCAGGCCCATCAGATCGTTTTCTTTATTGATCGGAAAACAAGCGGCGCCATCCAGTTTCCGAAGATCAGCAAGGCTACCGGCCGCTCCAGGACTGGATTGTGTCGACAAATCCTCCGCGGTCCACAGCCGGCCTTCCTCTCGCAGCCACTGGACCAGCGCGGACGAATCGCTGATCTCCAGAGCCCGGGACGGCTGCCGGTCGGCCGATCCGGCCAAATCATCTCCGGGGCGGGGCGATCCTCTGAAAATCATTTCCACATAAGCCTGGCGCCCGCTGTCGTACATGAACACACGTACGCGTTTGAGCTGCGCCGCTTCAGTCAGCCGCGTCACCAGGAACCGCAGCATCTCGCGCAGATTTGTAAATTCGAGAAGATCATTCGGAAGCTGCCCGAAGGCTTCGAGGTAAGAGTAGCGGTCCGCAAACAGGAGGCGATCGAGAGCCGGCTGCAGAGTGCGACGAAGAGGATCGTACCAAAGCGCGGTGAGAAGGCCCATGCCCGCGACGGATACCACCAGCGCCGCCGTGGGGTGAGAAAATCGCAGAGGCAGACCCACCGCGACGCCGCCCACTCCCAGCAGCAAAAGAGTGCTCAAACGAAGAGCGGCGTTACGCAGGTTCAACCGCCAGTCCATGGGGCCTATTTTCGGATTTTTCGCCCTAGAATGCCAGACACTTTTTTACAGATGTTACCGGGACTAAATGGCCGACTGAAAGTTAAATTGGGTTTCGAAGCCGGGGGCCGGCCGGCGCTTCGCACCTGGGGTCAAGTCCGGATTTGAAGCGGCGTGCTTCAAAATTAGACTTGACCCCAAGCTACGATCTACTCCGTCCCCTCAAATGACCTGATTTCTTCCCTTGCATCAGACCCCTCAGCCAAAACGCTCATTCCCGCGCAACGTTAACACATGTTAGGCATTATTATGTCTATATGTAGATATATTTCGGTATCTTTGATCCGCGTCATTTATTCCTTGAACTGGTACCATAACGACCCCATATTTTGAGTATGCAACGACCCCAATACCTTTATCTTCGGGCTTTAGCCTTCAGGCTGATTACCTGGGGTGTGCTCCTTGGCCGCTCCCTCGCGTTTGCTGACACGATCACGAATAATGGCGGCCTTCTCTATTACCCGGACAATATATCTCCCGGCAATACTACGATTCTCAACGAAGCCAGTGGGGAAGTATGGTTCAAATTTTATGCCAGTGCAGAAAACGCAACAATCATCAATAACGGTGATTATGGCGATTCAGTCGTTTTTTTTGAAAATTCTACCGGAGGTAACGCAACGATCATCAACAACGCCGGAGGGATCGTCCAAAGCGCGACATCATCGTCTACGGGTCCCTCCGGCGGAATCGTATCCACTACAAATTACGCGTTAACCTTCGGCTCTATTGCTGGGGCGGGTAACTTTTACTTGAATACATGGAAATGGACAGTTGGCTCCAACAATACGGACACGACCGTTTCCGGTATGATTTTCGACTATGAGAGCCACGGCGCTACAGGCGGTTCACTCGTTAAAGTGGGTACCGGCACGCTGACTCTTTTAGGAGTCAACAGCTACATCGGCGGAACCACCGTTTTAGCCGGTACGCTTGCGGGGAATTCGACGGGTCTTCAAGGCAACATTCTGAATGAAGCTTCCGTGGTCTTTAATCAGACCGTAGACGGCACGTATGCGGGCGTCATGAGCGGGACAGGGACATTGACCTCAACCGGCCCCGCTACGCTCACCCTTACTGGCGCCAATACCTATTCGGGAGGAACCCTCGTTTCCGCCGGCGCACTGCAAGGCAATACCACAAGTCTGCAGGGAAACATCGTGAATAATGCGTCTCTGATCTTTGATCAGGAGGTCGATGGCGTCAATACGGCCACCATCAGCGGGAGCGGATCGCTCACCAAAATTGGCGCTGGCACCCTGACGCTCGAAGGCCCTCAAGCCTACACGGGCAGCACATTTGTCAACGCGGGGACTTTGAACCTGCCCGGTTCTCTCATCGGGGATGCGACGGTCGGATCGAACGGAACGCTGATGGGGACCGGCAGTCTGCAAAACCTGGTCAACAACGGCGCAGTCACCCCCGGTGCTGGCGGAGTCGGGTCGCTTCAAGTGGCTTCCTACGCCGGTCCTGGATCATTGAACATTGTCGTAAACGGGCCTTCCAGTAACACATTGAAAGTAGCTGGAAATGCCAATCTTACTGGGGGGACGCTAAATGTGATGGGGTCACTGACCGGTCCGGGTCGTTATGATGTCGTTTCGGCCGGGTCGATCACTGGAACTTTCTCAACAGTAAACACACCTTCCTACACCTTCCTGACCTTTGGGACGCAATACACCCCGACGGATGTTTTGTTCACTGTCAGCCGGAGCAGCTCGCCCTTCACATCAGTGGCCCAGACGGGTAATCAACAGGGGGTCGCTGGAGCGTTGGATCAGGCGGGGACTGAACACCCTGCCGTTTTCACAAAAATCATTAACGCGGTGGAATTTCTTACCCCAGCTCAAGCGCAGTCCGCTTACGCTCAAATGAGTGGAGACGCGCTGGGCAGTTTCCGAACGGCGGGTCTCGGTAGCGCTGAACATTTTGCCCAACAGATGAATAATCGGGCCAATCCGGGGGGCGTATCAATGCACGCTGAGGCGCCGAATTCAGAGCCTGTCCAGGTGGCATATGCCGGGGATATTAGTGACCTGAATCTTCTACAGGCAACGCCTGCTTTTTCACAGGGTCTGTGGACGCGTGGAGTGGGGATATTTGACCATACCAATGCCAATGCCACCTTGGGCTCTCCGAGCTCCGAGGCGGACACAGGAGGGTTCCAAACAGGTTATGACTTTTCAGTCGGCGATCACGGTCTCCTAGGAATCTCAGGAGGGTACTCCCAGACGAGCCTGACTGTCAGCGACCGGTCGAGTTCGGGCAATTCGCTGGCGCTTCAACTCGGGATGTATGGCAGTTATGCACCAGGGCCCTGGATCTTCGATGGTTCTCTATCCTACTCTGGAGCTTCCAATAAAAATTCGCGCACTATCGTGTTTTCTGGCATCGACGAAACAGCCGCCGCGAATTTTCACAGCGACGTCTTCACGGTGTTTGGCGAAGCCGGATACGCTTTTCACCCGCGGCCGATCGTCGCCGTGGAACCGACAGTATCCCTCCGGGAGAGTCATATGCGACAAAATGGCTACACCGAAAGCGGCGCCCCAGGTCTAGATCTCACGGTGGGCGAGCAAACCTCAGACTCCGTCGTTTCCTCCCTGGGCCTTCGTCTAAGCCGATTGTTCCAGGCGAAGACCTCGCATCCCGTCGAGTTAGGGGTTCGCACCGCCTGGCAGCATGAACTAGCCGATATCAAAAACCTTGTTTCAGCCCAGTTCGCAGACGCCCCGGGCGCAGGTTTCACCGTTCAGTCATCCCCGGAGAACCGGAATGCGGCGGATTTAGGTTTGGACATACGTGTGGGCCTCTACAAAAATCTCGCGGTTTTCTCTGATTACACGGCTACGCTCAGCTCCGACCAAAACATTCAGAGCATCCTCGGTGGTTTAAGTCTTCGTTGGTAGGAGCACTGGGACAGGAGGACGTTGTGGACTTGCCCCCCAACGTCGCTAAACGCACGTTATGCGATGGTGGGGATCCACGTCGGGCCGGAGGGCATCGAAGTCGGCGAAACGGCGACGTTTTGGCGGCGTATGCGCCGGATCGCACGCCACATGAGTTGACGCGTGCGTTCGGGGCAGATCCCCAGATCACGGGAAATCGCCTGGAGGCTCCTTGGAATGCCATTTTTTAATAGCCCATAATTCTGCTCAAGAATGTACCGCTCGCGTCGCGGCAACCGGCGTATCCACCTCCGCAGCGTATCACGCCTGTCCCGTTCACCACACATATACTCAGGGTTCTCAAGATCGGGGCCGGAGGCAGGCAGCACCCGCTGGAGAACTTCGTCTTCTTCGGAGAGCATCTCCAGCGGGACAGTTTCCTTCAGCGCGCCGGCCACATGCGCCAGCTGCCCCTGAGAAATACCGAGGCCTCGCGCTAACACATGAACACGTATCGCGCCCCGGCCCTGGGGATTTCCAGCATGAATCGCCCGTTCAAGCGAGCGCGCCTGCCACTGCACTTCCGGAGGAACGGCGACGGTCCGGCCGTAATTTTCGATCGCGCGGCTGATCGCATGACGAATCCAGTAAACGGCATAGGTGGAGAACCGGATCCTCTTGCCGCGTACGGAGCGTTGAGTGTCAAATTTCATGATCGCGCTGATAAGCCCGAGACAACCGGATTGAACCAGGTCTTCCAATTCCATAAAGGCGCCGGGCCGGTAAAATCGCCTGGCCACATATAGAACCAGCCCCAAATTCCCTCTGATGAGGAGGTTGCGCGCATCCTCATCTCCCCTTTGCGCAGACAGAAGCAGCTGTTTGACCCAGGACTCATCCACACAAAAATTCTAGTTTTTGAATCTGAAGGTCAGCTGAAGATCAGATGAAGATTTGCTGTAGAGGTGGGCTTAAAGGCCCAAAAAGTCAGGCATCCAGAGAGTAGCCCACCCCGCGAACCGTACGGAGGAGGCTGTGGGTGGATTTTCCATCAATCTTACGGCGCAGGTTTTTGATGTGGACTTCGATCGTATTGGTCGTGGCATTCATATCGCTTGCGGAAAGATGCTGGACGAGAACGGAACGTGACAGCACCTGGTTGGGACGGCGCATGAAGTATTCCAGGAGATCGAATTCGGTTTTGGTCAGGGGCACCGGTTTGCCGGCGAGCTTCAATTCGCGCTTGAGGAGATCCATTGACAGCGGGCCGGCCCGCAGCACCGAACCCTGCGATCCTTTGGATTTGGCGCTATCCACCCGACGCAGGATCGCGCGAATGCGGGCGATGAGTTCGGTCAGGAGAAAGGGCTTGACGATATAATCGTCGGCGCCCCCGCTGAAGCCCTGAAGCTTGTCCCCCTCCTGGCCTCGGCAGGTCACCATGAGAATGGCCGCGTGGCTGCCCTGGGCGCGGAGTTTCTTCAAGACACTGTAGCCGTCCAGTTCCGGCATCATGACATCCAAAAGGACAACGTTGTAATCGGCTTCTTTGGCCTTCTCGAGAGCCTGACGTCCGTTGACGGCCAGATCGACGGCAAATCCCTCGCGCGTGAGTCCCTCCCGCACAAAATCGCTCAGGTCCTTATCGTCTTCGACAAGCAGTAGTCTCATGATGGCTGGTCCATAGCGGCGATATTCTAGATAAATTGTTTGGAAAATTGGCGGGCGAAGTCCGCGGGGTCTACGGGCGCTGTGCGTTCTATTGATCCCCGGGCACATTGCACAATCCCCGCCGGGTCGTTGTAAAGCGCCCAGGGTTCGGCGATGTGGGCATGCGGAGGGCGATCACGATGGGAGATCGCCACCAGCAGAAGCGGTTTGCCCTTACACGCAAGGCGGTTGAGCAGAATCTTCAGCAGCCGATCTCTCCGGGGGACGGCAAGTTTCCATTCCTCTTTGAACCGGTCGAAGACCGGATTTATGTCCGCCTCACTGACGCCGAGTTCCGCCAGCAGCTGCCGCACTCTGGACGCGGTTTCCTCAGGCAACGTTCCTTCTTTCGCCGGCAGAACGCCCCGCACCGGTTGCATCACAATTTCCATAAGTTTTTTTTCCGCCGTACGCTTAGGATAGGGCCAACGTGTCACCTTGAGTTGTTGGATGAATTCGCGAGCCGTATAAAGCAGGCGGGCGTTCGGCGGCAGGCCCCCGGAAAAAGCCATCACGATCGGAATGTGGGCCCGCAGACGGCGCAGCAGCCGCCAGGCCATGTGCTGATAGCCGGAATCGCGCAACAGCCATCGCCGCTGAAGCCAGGACTGAGTCGACGGTTGACGGTCCCAGGCGAAGTAAACACTGTGCATCCAGGCGGCATAGAACGCGCCAACAGGAATCGACACCGTATCGAGAGCGAACGGATCAATCGCCAGGAAACACTGCGCATGCGGCTTATAAATCCTGCCGATATCGCTCGCCTCGGTCAGCGCTTCCGCGATAACCAGGCCCTGCCGGATCAGCTCGAAGCGCAGCCACTGCAGCGGACCCTCCGTATCCGGATGGGACATGAGGATCATTACGCCCGGCCATTGTCCGGTTACGCGTTGAACTTCTCGCGTTAGCTTGACCGTCTGCGCGACGATGCCCGAAAGACGCGGGTTGTCCTCCGCTGCGTGTCCCCCCATTTTCTGACACATCCAGGGGTCGACGCGCTTGCGCCAGATCCAGGGGAGCGCGCGCTGCAGCTGGCCGAAGGCTTTGCCCAAAATATTGAAAGGCGGCTCGATCCAAATGCGACGGGAATGCGAATAATTGGAATGCGGAACACCGAGTGAGTCGCGGCGAATGTTATCGGCGGCGATGATCAGATTGACCAGATCCTCGGGGAGGACGCGATCGGGCTTCAAGGGAGGCTGTAACAGATGAGAACGGTCTTATCGCCGGAGTTGAGCGTGGCCAGCCAGAGCTGCGATGTGCCATCGTGCAGACCGTCGCCGACGGCGAAATCCGCCAGATATCCGGCGATGGGCAATTTCCATACGGGCTTCATCTCCAGGCCGTTCCAAGCCAGCTCAGTCAGTTCCGATTTCTTGTAAAGCTTAAGATACGTGAGACGAACACCAAGTTCCGGGATATTGTGGAGGACCAGCAGCTGGTCCTTGCCGGCTGCTGTGTGCCGCGTGGCCATGCGCGGAACCACGCTGCCGATGACGTCACCCTCCAGCGAAAAATCATCCTTTGAGCCGCCGTAGCCGCCTTCGCTCCATTGCGTCCCATCGAAGAACACGCGCAGGTTTTCACCCCGCTCGAGGAGCGCCAGGTCCTCCTTTTTATCGCCGTCAAAATCGCCGAGCGTGTAGCCGAAAAGCTGATCATCCCGCACGCGCTTCAACTTGAGCCATGGACCCGGCTTATAAGTATCCTTATTCGCCGTCAGCTCGGCAGGCGCCGTAAAAGACAGGTCCCGCGAGCGCGATAGATTTTGATAGGCGATTGTTTTGCTTCCATCGGCGCGATCGATGGCGCGGGCCAGACCTTCGATTTCGGTGACCTGCTTGAGCGTTCCATTGTCCAGGCGGAGCACGACCAGCCGCGGGCGATGGACCGAATCAAAGAAGGCGGTTGCGAATATTTCATCACGACCCTCGTGCTTTAAATCGCCCGCATCAATGCTCAACCAGTGGCGGTAAGTTCTGTGCCGGAACGAGGCTACGCTGGCGAGATGATCGCCCGCCCAGCGAAATACCTCGATGGAATCCCGATAGGCGATGACCACATAGGTCTGGCTGCTGTCGTCCAGGCGGGCCAACGTCAAACCGACCGCTTCGCCTTTAAGGGCGTCGCTCCGCCAGATTTCTTTCATCGGGACAGCTGGAGCTGTTGGCTCAAGGCTCACAGACGCCGGGGCAGCGATCGCTGTGGGCGCTGGCGCCGCTGGACTCGCCTGCAAACGCGTCCGATCCCCGGCGGCGGCCGCTCCCTTGCCTTCGATCAGATCGCCGACTGAAAACTTTTCCTCCACATGATCAATCATCCCGCTGCCCACATTTTGCTGAGTCTTGCCGAGAATTTCGCCGGTCACTGGATGCTTCAACACGCCGGTCTCGCGATACACCTGAAATGTGTCCCCGGTCTTTACGCCGGTCGCCTGACCCCAGTCGAGATAGACCGTCGAGGATTCGACCTTGACGACATAACCGTCCGGCGTCGCCGCCTTCGTGGTCGGCAAAGCAAATAGCAAAAAGAAAAAAGCAAATAGCAAACTATTAAAGGTGGCCCTTTTTCGCTTTTCGCTATTTGCTGTTTGATATGTCGTTATCAAGTCTATTGGATTGTTGTTTTCCAAGCGTTTTCGAGTTCTGATAGGCTGTGGAATTTAACGGGATAATTATCGCTGAGGGCGTGATCGATATCAGCGCCTTGTTTCAGTGCGATGAGCAGATTTTTAAAATTCGTCGTCGTTCCCTGCTGCAGGAGATAGGCCACCACGCTCTCGCTCTCCTGGAACCACGGATCGGTCCGGCGGTTTTCCTCGGAGGGCGGAGGCGAGAAAACCAGGAGAGACAAGGGTTGTTTGTTGCTGTGCATGTTCTGCTGCTGTGACGACGTGAATGCGGAGAGATCGCCGGCATTCATCCGTGAGACTTCCTCATAAACGGCGATGCCTTCGCCGAGCCACTGGAAAGCGCTCGCCCTGTCACCCATAAAATTGGAAAAGGCCAGCAACGCCACCTCGTGAGCCATGTAGGGTTCCAAATCCGTACCCGGATAAGTATAGACACCGCTCGAGGTGGACACGGCCCGTGACCAGGAGGGCTGATGCGTCTTCGCGAGATATTCGTTGCGGTCATGGTAAAGCGTAATGGTGTATTTCCCGGCGGCCAAGTCGGAATAGATCCCGAAGTCGTTGCCGATTTTGCCATAGAGACTCTCCGCCATCGTGGCGACGGGCTGGACATCATAATCCGTATAGCCCTTGACCGTAAAATGAATCCCATTGACGAGGGACGTGGCGGTTGGATCGACATCTTCAATGTTAGCGACGGATGCCGAACCGCTGAGCCCGGGAACGGACCCCGGTGGCAGCTCACTGGCGGGAACACAACCGGTGAATTCAATGGCTAATGGAAAAAAACAAATAGCCAAGAGTAGGGATTTCTTTGAGATTGTCATTTCTTTTCTTCTTTTTTCGGGGGAGCGCCGAGCTCCCCGAGAGCGCGGACCGCAGCCGCCCGGATCGGCGGTTCCTGATCGCTGGACACAAGGTCTGTCAGCCACTTGATCATTTTCCGGTCACCTATTTTGCCGATAACTTCGACCGCACGGGCTTTGGCGCCGCTGCCCCAGGTGAACTGCGGATTGCCCAGCGCGTCGCTCAAGCGCTTCGCCGTAGTCCGATCATTGATTGCTTCCAGCGCTTTGACCAGCGCATCCTGCTCCGCTGCGTCGGCGCTGGCGATCAGGGCTGTTTCCAGAGGTTTGGTGGCGGAAGAATCGGGAATTTCAATCAGCGCCTTGGCGGCGGACGTCCGGACTTCAAGATTCGAATCCTGCAGAGACTTGATCAGGACATCCATCGACGTCCGCGGGAGGCCGGAAGCATAAACCGCCGAACCCATCAACATCGCAATGCAGGAAAGAGAAACTGATTTTTTCACGGTGTCCCATCCTACCAAAATCACGCGAGGGTGTCATCCCGGGACCGTTTGCATGAATGGCGCGAACTATTTACGATGGCGTTATGAAATCGTTCGCAAAAAAGTGGGGGACAGCGGCCGGCTTGTTCCTGGCGGGCTGCAGTCCCAACCGGTTTTTTTATTATCCCAACCGTGTTCTGTATGTCGATCCGGACCAGATGGGCATCCCGGCCCAGGTTGTGCATTTCCCCAGCCTGAATGGCAAAACACTCTATGCACTTTTCCTTCCGACGAAGCAGACTCCGCGAGGGACGATCGTTCACTTCCACGGCAACTTCGGTAACGTCTCCAATCATTTTCCATTGGCCCTGTTCCTCACGAAGGCAGGATTTGATGTGCTGGCTGTGGATTACCAAGGCTATGGCGCCTCCGAAGGCCAGCCCACACCGAAGAATGTCATTGAGGATGGCATCGCAGCGGTGCGCTATGCGCAGACGCATCTGCGTGATCCGAAAACTGGCGTCTGTGTCTTCGGCCAGTCATTGGGTGGCGCAGTGGGCATCGTCGTCACTGCAAAGGAGCCGGAGGTCAAAGCGGCTGTTATTGAAGCGTCTTTTACAGGCTACCGCGCGATGGGGTGGGCGGCGATGAGCCGACACATTCTGACCTGGCCGATGCTGGTGCTGACGCCTTTCTTGAGCTACGCCTACGATCCAGTAAAGTTTATTGCGGAGATTTCCCCCCGCCCTCTTTTGCTGATTCACGGAGATGCCGACCGGATCGTGCCCGTGGTGATGTCGCGCCGGCTTTTTGCCGCCGCGCGCGAGCCTAAAACGCTGTGGATTGTCCCGGGGGCCGGGCATTTAGAATGCGGGCAGGTGGCAGGCAAGTCATATCAGGAAAGAATTTCGGATTTCTTCGGCAAAGCGCTAGAGAAAAAACAATAAACTGAGCAGGACTTCCTTGTAAGTATTCTGCCGCTCGAGCGTCGCACGAAATTCCACATCGTGCGCCACGCGGCAGCCCTGAACCACCGTGAGCTTCGTGGCCGGGCCCGGATTGCCGAGCGCATATTGAAGGTCCGCGAAATCAAAGTGAACATGCCAGAAGTCGGCAATATCGAAGAATAGCCCTGCGGATCCTCCCCCTCCTATCCGGTAATTATCACGGAAGGTCGCTCCCAGACCCATATCGGCTCTAGCCAGAGCATAAATCATCGAATCGCGCGACAGGGGTGTGTGAAACGAGAAACCAGACCCGCCATTTAAACCGTAGTAAAGACTGTTCTCCGGATCCTTGGGAAGATCATTGGCGACATTCAAACCTGTGTTCACCTCCCAAGACGGATGATGCACCCATCGATCCCAGGGAGAATAGGATCTCAAATCCACGAGCGTGAACTGCTGGACATAGGCCGTTTTTCGATCATTGTCATAACGCATCCGCAAATGGAACATCTGCAGCTGGCTGCCGGGGATATAGCCCAGCGGCGGGTCGTCCTGATCATGGACCGCCGTGCGCAGGGAGAGCTCCTCAAAATGCGAATGATTCGTGAATCCGTAGCTCAAGCCGATTCGGCCGGTCTTGTGGCCGTGGTCCGGGGAGAGCGAAGAAACGTCGGGACGGTCCCCAAAGGGACCGTCCCGCTGTGTAACATTCACCGGTCCCAGCTCGTTTCGCCATACAAGCAGGCGATGATCCTGCTCTTGAACTCCGGACGGCTGGTCGCGTGAAAATCCCGTGCGGTAGCGGAACAAATCATAGGCGGAGTCGAGAATGGCCGCCTTTCGCTCGGGCGCATACGGCGCCAGATCCTTCGGCCCTTGCGCGTCACTATCCTTCACCAGCTTTTCGGCGACTTTGATTTCTTCGGGCGACAGACGCTCTCGGGCCGCCAGCATTTTACTGACGTGCGACGGGCGCAGAACGACGCCGGAGACCAGCCCGGGCTGCTGCAGGATCATCCTCAGGGTATCCGTAGGAATGGCTTTGAACCAGAAACGATCAATCAGATGGAGTGACGGGTCGGCAACTTCAAGTACCGGCAGAAGCTCATAGGAACAGTTGCGGTTCAAAAAATAATAGGCCAGCGTCGCATTGCCCAATTCCCACAGGTGGCGGAGCATACGGTCCACGGCAGCCGGGTCGAGCGTCAAGGCATATTCCCACAGGTCGCGCGATTCGAGGTTATTGTATTCCTGTACCTTGGCGTAGTAGGGCATCGTTGAAAAACGCCCGCGATAACCGCCGGTAAGCCCGTAGATGGCAAACAATATCCCGTTATGCGTGTTGACGTCAGCGGCATAATTCACCGTGTAGTCCAGCAAATGCTCGGAAGCCGTATGCCCCTTCCCATTCAGGCGCAGGAAGCTATGTCCATACATCGAAGATGGGTTGTTCATGTAATACGAGGCGAAAATCACAGTCACGGAAGCGGCATTCATGCTGTCCCGCCATTGTTCGAAACGCGGGCAGGCCTGCTCCTGAAGGCGGTTGTCAAAACCCAACTGGTCTTTGAGCCAGGCGTAGCGCGCCGGGAAACGGCACTGGGGATGCTGGGTGTCAGAATCAATCACCGGCGGCTCGAAAAACGCGGTGAGCGTGGCGTCGAGTTCGGCGGATGGATTTTTGCGGCCTCGCGAATCAAGGAAGAAATGGGGGTCATCCACTTCGCTTTCGTAGTACCCAAAGAGATTCCGGCGATCATGCAGAAGCCGACGCCAATACGGTTGATCGGCCAGGTGTTTGGTATGTGCCTGCGCGATGAGAGATTGAAGATAAGGATTGTCGGCAACCGCCGCGCGACACGGACAGACTAACAGAAGGAGGCAGAGCGAAAGGAACCACATAAAGAAGCGGGCTGGACTACCCGAGGGCAATCCAGCCCGCTGTCTGCGGATATTGAAGGTAAGCTCTGAAACCCTTATCCCAGCAGCTCGGGATGTTGCGCGAGCGTCTGAGCTACGCGATTGAGCATCTCATCCGAGGTTGTGTTGGAAGAAGGGAACAATGTCGTGTATTGCGTTTGAAACAACCGCACCATCGCGGGGCGGGTAGCGTCCGTTGCGCCAAGAAGAGAAGCGAATGTATTGACGTATTCGCCCTGTCCGGCGGCCATTTCCTTACGCAGTGAATCCAGATTGACTTCCGCAAAGACTTCGGTCGCTCTCGCCAGCTTCACCGCGCCGTCTTTGGTGCAGCCCGAGGTTCCGGAGCTGATGCCGAAGGTCTGCGTGCCAAATGTGCCGTTCGTTGTGGCGCCGAGGATCTGCGTCACTTGCTCATTATCTTTATTGGAAAGAAGAAGGTACCCTAATCCGCATCCCGCCATCGGGTGATTGCCCGTCGCCAAAGCCAATGACGGCAGAAGCGCCGCGCTTAAACCAATCGCCAAGAGTCTTTTCATGATTCCTCCAATGTCTGCATTCCGTTTGCCCTCCACCGACCGTCCCATGAACTAAAAGCATGATAGTGCTTTTGCGCGAGAAATTGCAACCTTTCCAACAGCTGGCCTCCCGTTAACAGCGGGACCTGGGCCGCGCTGGCTGATACAAGGAACCACCTCCCGGGGCAGGACTCGAACCTGCAACCCTCCCGTTAACAGCGGGATGCTCCACCATTGAGCTACCCGGGAGGTGGATCCTCATCGTCGACAGCGCGGCCCAGGCCATTGAGCTAAGGTAGCCGTCGGCGGTTCAACGTGTGCGTGATTGTAGAAAAAAAAGGACCCATAAATCGAAAGGGTCCTTCGGGAAGGCTTTTTTACCCGGGCGCTCCATGGCAATGCCAGGGGGAATGCCGTATAGTTAACGTGGGAGGGAGATCAGGAGATTGACGTGCTATGAACAAAACAAAAACATGCAGGCTCTGCAAAGGCCCGATGGAGCAGCGCAAAGTAGAGCATCCTTACTGGCACGGGATTACGCTGGTGGCCCTGGTTCAGGATGTTCCGTCGTGGGTATGTCTTATGTGCGGCCACCATTACTTTGAGCCGGCTGTCGAAACGACACTGCGCTACATTGTGCAGGATTACGTGAACATGGGGAAGTTATTCCCGATCCCGACGACACATTACCGCCATGTCAGTGAGTAAGAGAGTGCGCGAGGGAGGCGAGAAAGTGACTGATTTATTAAAGGTAGTTTCTAACTTGCTTACTCACTTCATCGCTTACTTACAGTTGTTCGGCGCGGGTGCGGACGGCTTCGATCAGAGGAATCAACAGGCGCTTTGCCATATCCCGCAGCGCCCAACTCGGCATGACGCCTTTCGGCACGACCGTCGCGTGAAACGAAATCACGGATGGTCCTCCTGCGGCTTCTGAACTGATTTCCACGGCTCCCCTGAACTGCTCAAATTCCCCCGCAATTCGTTCGAATTCCAGGGTATGCTGCTGTGGATGTTCGATCACGCGCAAATGAAGATTGACCTTGAAGACAAAGAAATACAGCCGTGTAAGCGCCACGGCATGCACGATGACGGCTCCGCCGTCCTGTCCTTCGCGTTCACTCACCAATAAATCCGGAACAAACTGCTTCAGCTGGTCATAGCCCGTCAGCATATCCCACAGTTTCGCGGCCGATGCCGTACTCCGCGCCCGAACCGTCACCAGACGTTCCCGCCCGACGCCGCTCGTCATCTGGTATTCAAGCGATTCGCCCTTGGGAAGGACCGCGGGTTTGTCCAGCGGAGCGTTGGCCGGTGGCGTCGCCGGTTGAGGGGTTTTATCAGAAGTAGGGGACACGCGTGCTGACGGAGGCAATCCCCACCCCGTCATGGGATCCGTTTCCTTCGCCGCCGGTGTTTCCGCGGGCGTCACATCGCTCACAATCTTAGGTTCATGCTTCAGCTTGCGCAGCACTTCGCTTAACCCGTAGGCCCCGGCGACACGCTCCAATGCGGCCCGGGTATAAGTCGCGATGAAATGTCGCATCACCGTATCCAACGCCAGCGGCGATGCATCCGGCTGAGCGGCGAGAACCAGTTCTTCCGTGTCCTTGGCAATCGCCCGGCGATCCTCCGGTGGAATGCGGGATTCGTCAAAGAACGCATGCATCGTATTGGAGCGGATTCGCTCATCCCCGCCGGGATCAACGCTTCCGCGTTCCAGATCGGTGTCAAAAGCGAACTTTAAAGGCTGACGCGCCAACCCGTCACTCTCCCGACCGCCCGAGAAGGTCAGCCGCACCTCATAAACCGGTCCATCTTTTTGGGACACATCCCAGTCCATATCGTTATAGAGATAAATCCGTTTGCCGCTCTCAAATGCGGTGTTATATTCCCGGTCCCTGAGGATCTGCATGAGGATGTCTGCGTTGCGCTGGATGGTACGCAGGCCACCGTAAATGCGGTCATGCTGAACCTGCTGAATGGCCTGTTCCTCCTGCGCCTGCCAGACTTTCTTATCCGCGCGGCGCTTGACGGCATAGGGCGAATCAACGGGCGCTGGATTCCGGTGGCGTACGGGCGTGGCTTCTTCGATCACACGATAGGGGGCGCTTGTGCTTGGGTCATCGGCGGGAGGCGAAACCTTGGCCACCGGCTCGGTCCGACGGACCGGTGCCGCGTTATGGCTCATTCCCGGCAGAGCAGTCGCCGTCCGTCCGGCACGAACCCGCCGTGCCGTCCTTCCGCTTCGTCTGTAAGACTTTCCAATAGCCGCGACCCGAGGGGTAGATGGCGTCATAGTCCGCTGGGCTGCCACTACTTTCGCCGGGTGCGCGTGCTTCTTCGCCAACCGAAAGCCGACAAAACCGAGAACACCAATAACAGAAGCCGAAACCACCATGATCAAAATACGTGTGACGGGTATTTCAATCATCGGGGACGGGGTCGGACCCATGGCTGCCGAGCTGGCGGGAGTCAGGCTCGGCGACGGGCGAGGATCAGGCCCCTTCGTGGCTGGGACGGGAATCGGCACTTCAGCCGCTTTCGTTCCCGGACCGGGCGCTCCGCTTTCTTTTACGTCTCCGAGAGACGATCCGCATTTCATACAGGCATTCACATCGCGCGGATTCTTATAACCGCATTTCTCGCAGACCTGCCTCAAACTGAGCGGTCCGGCAGATTCCTTGGCGGGGAACGGAACAATGACGGGCTCTGGCGTGGGGGCAGGGACCTGACCCATCATGGCTGTCGCTAACGGCTCCTGCCCCTTGGCGTCCAGAACCGGGCGCACCATCGGAGGAGCCTCTATGGCCGGTTCTGGGTCAATCACGGTGAGCGCCGGGCCTGCATCGCGGACGATGTCGCCGTTAGCGGCTTGCGCCAGCAACGTGCTCGCCCTTGGCGGGGAGAGAAAATAGGATTTAATTTCGACGATCTCATCGGCCATGCGCCACGTTTGCTCCCCCTCTGAGCAAACCTGGGTCAGCAACGTGAAACCGGCAATCTTGCGCAGGGCCGGAACGTCTACCGGACCTTGAATTTTGGAATCAATGTAAACCCAATAACGCGCCATGCAAGTATTGAAAGTCTAGACGGAATTAAGCCGTTTTTAAAGGGTTTTTTAGACCCAATTTACGACAGCGCAACGGTGATGTGAACCGTATTGTCGGGCAGGGCCGCCAGGGTCGTACGAGGAATTACAACCTGGACGGTGGGATCGGCGGGAAGTGCAAAAGAATTTCCCTGGAGAAGTACGCTTTCGATATGGTATTGGCCGAAGGGCTTTTTACCGCGATTTACATAGGTGATTTTTAACTGCTTGCCGGCGAAACCGACCTCCGCCTCCAGCTGGCCATTGGTCCCAAATTGTTCCGGCATCAGTTTAGGAGCCAGTAGAAGGTCCCCCCAGACCCCCCGGATGCCCAAGATTTGAGTCACCAGGGTCAGCATCAGCCAGCTGGCCGAACCGGTCAGATAATGATAGAGACCACGCCCTTCCCCATTGAAATACTCCGGCACTCCCGGATAGATCATCGCCACGTCGGTCTGGCGACACATTCGGTAGAGGCTGCTGAAGACTTCAAAACCTTCTTTTACGAATCCACGTTGATACAGCGCATTGGCGAACATCACGACCATGTGGCTGAAAAATGCGCCATTCTCTTTCTCGCCATACGCAAAAGCAAAAGCGCGTCCGAGGGGCGGGGGCGTATCGCCAAAATCGGTATTCAACCGGAAACCACCGAGTTTCTTATCTTGAAGAAAACGCTTGGCGGCCAGAAATGCCAGCCGGACTTGGTCATCCGTCGCGACTCCGGACATGATCGGAAAGACCTGCCCGGTCAGCGTCATCCGCACATCGCCGTCGAACACCCCTTCCACGCGGTTGGAATTGTTGTCGTAATATCCATTGAACCAGGCTTGACCGGACGCTGCGGAAAGCCATTCACGGTCGCGAACCTGCGCCGCCAGAACATTCCCCTTGGTCCGCAGATCTTCAATCAGCGTCCTGAGGGTCACGATGACTTTGCCTCCCGTAACGCCTTCGCGGGTGCGATCGTGGTAAGTTTTAAGGCGCTTGCGGCGGGCCTCAGGGCTTAACTCTACAGTGGGCCCGCGCTGTTCCAGAAGAATTTCCACTTCACCGGCCAGGGGAATCTCTTTGACTCCGCGCCGGGCGACCATCTGGTCGAGCGCCCCTGCGAGCCGCAGTAGATTACCGGCAAAGACCGCCGTGAAGGCGACGCTCTCACCGTGGTCATGCGCCATATCCAGCCCATCATTCCAATCGGCATCTTCTAATCGAAGATTGCCATGGTCGCCGGCATTAAAGTAAGCGGCCAGGTGTTGAACAAGGAGATGCTCAAGCACCGTTCCCTTTTCAGCCAGTGGGCTCTTGGCTTTATCCTGATCCCAGAAATACGGGACCTCTTTGAGAAGAATATCCAGATCGCCCGTCTGATGGATATAAAATTCCGTGGTGATCCAGGGCCAGACCCCATGATCCATCCACGTGCGCGAGATATTGTTGCGATCCGCGATAAATTCACCCGGCGCTGAACCGATGATCGTGGCGTTCGTACCGTTCATACGGACGCCGGCGAAGTTGTTCAACAACAAAGCGGAGACACCCTCACCTGGCCTCCGGCCACCCTCTCCCTGCGTAGGGAGAGGGGCTGGGGGTGAGGGTTCGTTTTCGCCGAGTAACAGCAGCGCCAGGCCATCCTGCCAGAGGTCGCGCCAGCCGCGTCCTCCGCGGCCGTAGTCAAAATCAGGGAGAAACGAATTGCCGAAAATTTTGCGCAGAAGCGGCTGCAGCCGAACCCACCGCAGCCAACGGTCGAAATCCTTATCGCCTGTCCGGACCTGAATGCAGTCCAGACGCTCCTTCCAATAGGTCTTGTTGTCCGTCAGCGCGCTGTCCACTTTTTCAGGGCTTCCATAGGTCCGCAGCCAGCCGGCCGCTGTCTTGCGGTCCGGCGCGATTCCCAGAAGGAGACTATACGATGCCGTTTTCCCCGGCAGGATCTTTCGGCGACGGAAGCGTAAAGCTCCGACCGCTTCACGGCCCTGAAGTTCGGTTTCGGATAGATCGGGTACATCGCGGTCTTCAAATACCGCCTGCGGAGAATCAAACGTTCCCCCTTCGCCGATAAAACTGGCGACCGTCGGAAAGGACCCGACGGGTGCATCCCCGTTTTCCTCGCATCCCAGGACGGCATAAACGGTGGTGTTCACTTTATGCCCACGTTCATCAAAAGACATGGTCGGCGTGACGAGAACTCCGTAGGTATGCCGCGTGATGCGATGCAGGAGCGAGGTGACGTGCCGGTGATCGCGCAAATTATCGGCGGAGCGACCAAACATGGGGATGGCGGCGGTCGGCGTAATTGTGATCGGCCGGCGGCTGATATTGGTCAAACGGACCTGCATGATTTCCACCCAATCATCGGTCGCCGGGACGAAATTCGTCAGTTCGACGCGCAGGCCCAGCCGCCGGTTTTCGCGCGTAATCCGGTGCCACAGCGCGCCGGCTTCCACCCGGCAGGTTTCCGCGCGTGGCGAGCGATACCGTTCGAGCAGCGCGGTACCGGAAGAACCCGCAGCGGACCAGGGTTCCTTGCCTTCGATGTAAATCCAGAAATTGCGGCCGGAGCGTGTGTTGTGAAGATCTTCAGCGGATACGGGCAGGGTCAGGAAATGGTTCTGATCGGTTTTGATATCGCCGTTCAGGCGGGGCGTAATGGAGGAGAGCAGACCGACTTCGTTGCAAAGTGGGAAATATAAACGACTGATGCGGTCCGGATCGCGGGCTACAAAAACCTCATCCTCGCCGGTAAATCTCCACCAGGACTCTTTGGAAGGTTTATTTATTCGCTTCGGCACGGCGACAGTTTAGCAGAAATAAATCGATCCATGTCCTCGGGCAAAGGGGCTCCCACCCGGAATTTTTTCGGATGGAGGGGGTGCGGAAACGTGAGGGCGGCGGCGTGGAGAGCGACGCGTAGGAAGCCGAGCGAAGCGCGATTTATGGCGGTGGCCTGGCCCGCAATCATCTTCAGGTATATTTCCCCTTGGCCAGTATAAAGCGGATCTCCAAGCAATGGATGGCCCAGCGCGGCAAAATGCACTCGGATCTGATGCAGCCTCCCCGTCTCAGGAAAGGCTCGAACGACTGAAAATGACAACTGCGGGACGGTCCCCTGGGACCGTCCCGACGTCAAAACCTCGTATCGCGTGACCGCTACCACCGCTCCCGGGACATGAATCCATTGCCGCACCTTGATCTCACCGGGCTGACGGCCGATCGGTAGGTCGATGACACCCTCCGGTGGAATAAGGACCCCCCGGACGATCGCGATGTATTCCTTTTTCACCTCGTGCTTTTCCATGGACGTCGTCCAGGCGCGGGCCGTGGATGCATTTTTCGCCAACGCCAGAACGCCGGACGTTTCGCGATCCAGCCGATGCAGAAGATGAAGCTTCGGCAAATCGGGCCGCGCATGGCGCAAAATGGCCAGCACGGTGTTATTGACGATCTTGTCTGTCGGATGCGATAAAACGCCGGCGGGTTTGTCCACGATAAGGAGATTTTCATCTTCAAACAATACCGGGATCGACGCGTCAGCGGCCAGCGGCGCTTCCGGCCGGCGCGGGTAAGCAATCTGGATTTTGTCGCCGGACCGTACGCGCGCGCTCGCTTTGACGGGCTGGCCTCCCTTCACCACGCGCGATTCGCTGAGAATTTTCTGAACCTTCTGGCGGGAATAAGCGGTCAGCCGTTGCGCCAGGAATCGGTCGATACGGTAACCGTCATAATTCTTATCGACTTCGAACGGGACCCAAACCCAACACTCATCAGAATTCAGCTTACAGAGTTCAGGTAATTTTTTTGCTGAACTCCGAACTCTGATCACTGGACTCTCTCCTCCGCTCTTTCCTGCAGCCGCTGAACCATCGTCGCTAGATAATGCCTCGCCGCGAGACGCACCGCCCACTGCGGAACACGACGCCTGGGCTGAACCAAAAACTGACATTCCAGATGCGTGATCGCCGCCGATCCGGCAGATGGCGTCAACATCCAATCCCCCTCCAGGTGTGTGAAATCTCCACTGATGGCCTGAAAATGCATATGCCTCGGCGGCTCTTCTCGCACCTGCTGTAAGACGTGCATCGTGAAAGTCCAGAAGAGAATGCGGATCTGTCCTGCCTGCTTCACTACCTTATAATCTGGGTGTGTCTCCACCACACGGCTCAGTGTCATATAAGGCAGGAAGCCGGCATGATGATCATAATCCGTCAAAACAGCCCAGAGAGAATTCTGGCGGGCCTGCACCGTCGTCTTGAGTGAAATCGAATATTGATTCGTCCCCGTCATCGCCACGACCACACGGACAGGTTCTGCGGCGAGAACACCCGGAAAAATCAGAAGAAACAGACATCCAATCAGACGATGCCGCATGCGTGTTACGTTTTGACGCGGCGGGCGAGACGGTCTGCAGTTTCTGGCATCCAGCGGTGCAGCCGCAGAATCCAGGGAACGTACCAGGGGAAATGAATTTCCGCGCTTCTGCGCTGAAGGCCCTTCATGATGGCCCGCGCCATGGCTTCGGGGCTGCGGCTAAGACGCGAGCGCAGGGACCCGGGTTGAACAAAAGGTTCCGTCATTGCCGTCGCAATAAACCCCGGATAAACCCCCATGATGTGGATTCCTGTGCCGACTAGATCCTGCCGCAGAACGTCGGTAAACCCGCTCATCGCATACTTGCTGACGGAATATGCCGCCGAGCCGGCCGACGCCCACTTTCCTAAGGTGGACGAGATATTCACAATCGCCCCCTGACCTCGCTGCTGCATCGAAGGAAGGACCGCCTTGGTACAGGCAATCGCGGCTAAACAGTTTATTTCCAACGCTTTTCGATATTCCTCTAATGTTGTCTCAGCCACCCCGTGGTGTGGGTTTTCCCCAGCATTATTCACAAGGAGATCGACCGGACCCCAGGACTGCGTAATTTGATCGAGGAGATCGGGGATATATTTTGTTTGTGTGATGTCCCCCGGGATAGCTCGAATTTTCCCCGAACTTGGACCGCTGCCGATTTGTGCGGCCGCCTGGTCGAGCGTATCCTTCCGGCGCCCTGAAATGACGACGGAATAGCCAGCCCGGTAGAGAGATTCGGCCAGAGCTTTGCCGATGCCCGTGCCGCCCCCGGTGACCCAGGCCACGCCCGCCATTATTGCACCACTTTGGTAAGCAACCCGATGTCTTCCAGGACCATCGCTACCGCCTCGCAGCGCTCCCGGTGGCCCGTATACACGACCGCCTTACCACTGTTATGGACGACATTGGCGATCTGCATCCCCCGCTCGTAGCTGACCCGTATCGCTTTCGTAAGCTGGCGGGCAACCTGGTCGAAGGTGTGACAATTGCAGTTAAAGAGAAGGGTAGTCCAGGGCAAACCCCGGGTCGTTCCGTCGGTAGGACTTTTCTGTTTGCGTGGACGGCGAGTGGTAACTGGCATGGACGTCATCCCCCGCAGCTACTGGCGGGGGATCCATGGATCCCCGACAATGGCACTCGGGGATGACGACGAGAAGTTTGCCGCAACGCCTCGTACAAGGCGATGCCGACGGCGGTCGAAAGATTCAACGAGCGCACGCAGCCTTCTTCCATAGGAATCCGGTAAAAATGATCGGCGTAATCCTGATGCAGAAATTCCGGCAGACCTCGGGTCTCACAGCCAAAGATTAAATAACTTCCTTCAGCAAATGTCGCGGACCAGAAATCCTTTTTCGCCTTCTTAGAAAAGAAATAAAGGGGCGCGTGGCTTGGCAGCGATCGGGCGAAATCATTCCAGGCGGCATGCTGGCGCAGGATGAGGTTTTCCCAGTAGTCCAGACCAGACCGCCTTACTTCGGAAGCCTCGAGGGAAAACCCCAACGGTCCGACGAGGTGGAGGGTGCTTCGCGTCGCCACGCAGGTGCGCCCGACATTCCCGGTGTTCCATGGAATATCGGGCTCATAAAGGACCACGTGCATGGGATTATTATAACCTCTCCCCATAAAAATGGGCTGAAAAACGAGGGCGTTTACACCCGTTTACTCTGAATTGAGGAGGACAGCATTCAGGAGCTTAACACTTATAAACCTGAACCGAATCCGCTTGCGCAGATTGAGAACCGGAACTAGAAACGCGATAGGGAAGTAAAGTGTTATGAATCCGGGTGGGGATACGCAGCTTGATTTCTCTTGGAACGGGTTTTACCGCCCGGATGAAGAACATAACATTCGAGAACACGTCGCTCAATCCGTTGCCTCCGATAAAATTCATACCTGCACCTGTGGAATTCTCCAGGTCTCCGTGTTCGGAGACTGGCTGAATAACACCTTCGACGCGTTTATTTTCTGCGATTGCGGGCGCCTGGGTTACCAGCGCGCTCACGGCGCCCTTCGTACCACCCAGCTCGCCGCCTGACTTAAATCCACCTAAAAAATTAACACGTTTTTACCTCTTTACATGGCTGTTGAACAGCGAACGCGCTAGGGTTAGACTTGGGATAGAAGTACGGGGCAAGGGGCCCCAAAGGACTTTATGGAGGAGTCCTCTTATGAACCTCCGCCGGCCAGTTGCAATATCACTCTGTGTTATCCTTTTAAGCGGGCAGCCCCTCCTGGGCGGCACTTCCGACGACCTCAGTCTGGCTCATGATCCGGTTACTCTTTATACCTACCTCGCTAACCACGGCTTTATCCATGAAACCGGTTATCACGTTCCTTACGGTTGGGCCACGCGTTATCGCGTTGATCTGCCGGGTTTTTTCATTCGCGGCCGGGTCACCGGCGGTGAAATTCTCGACCCGGGCACTTATCAATATGTCTTTTATCTGGCGCTGGAACCCGGCTCTCTGGGCGGCCTGCTGCAAAAGGCGAATGACGTGGTGCGCGTGGAAGTCTGGGACCGTACCGCTAACGAGAGACTGACCTTCCGCACCCTGCAGATCGCAGACTTTCTCGCCGCCTCCCATTACGCGATCCGGGAAACGCTGATATTTTCGACTTCCGGCCGCGCCGGCCACCGCTTTGAACCGGTCATCTATTGGACGGGCCTGGCCAGCTTCCTGCTGCGGCGAGTGGAATTGCAGCGGCTCAACAGCACGTCAGCCGTCTCTCTGGATCAAAAAGCGGCTCAATTTGAACAGGCCATGGCCGATCTTTATCTGGACCGCGGTTACGTCGTCTCGCGCCGGATCGATGGCCATCTAGACGATATTGGCGACGCGGCCATCTGGACCGGACTCTATGCCGCCAGCCAGGCCTGGCGCTACAAGGCCACGCGTTCCAAAGAAGCGCTCGCCCGGATGGAAGCTTCGCTGCGGGCGCTGCACGAACTCCACGTGAATTCGATCACGCCGGGGACGCTTGCCCGCTACGTCGATTCGGATGATTGGCCGGTAGGCGACTCCGCCAGCAAGGACACATACACAGGGTTCTTCTTCGCCGTGGCGAACTGCCTGCCGCTGGTGAAAGACCGTGCGCTGCGGCGAGACCTCCTGAAAGACACCGAAGCGCTGGGCAACCATCTATTGGACCATGATCTGGCTTTCGTGCCGGCGATCGGCGATCGTCTCGATCTGAATCCATTTCCTTCTCAAGGCGCCGTCGAAGAAGGATTGGCCGAACTCAACAACAGTCCGCATGCCCGCCGCAACGCAGTCCGGCTGCTGGAAGGGATCCAACTGTACTTTCTCAGCCACGGCCAGCGGCCCTGGAAAGAACTGCCCCCGATGATCCGGGCGCTCAAGCATGGCGACCTGCCGCGCATTCAGAAGAATCTCCTACCCGTACTGAATGGCGCATTGCGTTCACTCGCTCAACTGCAGCGTAATGTCCAGCGATCGGATGAACATGAGCGTCTTTTTCTGACGTATCGCCACGCGCCGTCCGTCTCCTTTCCGGAAGCTCCCTACGGAAAATTAAACGATCTTCTCGTCCGTGTGCTAAAGAACCTGTCCATTTCAATCGATAAAACTCCCGTGCAGGGCGTCTCCGATGCCAAGATGCTGCCGTCCCAGGCCCTGCACGCGCTGCACTTCATTAAAGTCGCGGGTGAGGTCCTTCCAAAACCCAATCGCTTCGATACGTACTACAAGGCGAATCTCTGGGAGAACAAAGCGCTGTTGAAGACGGTCCTCGACTGGAACAATGTGGATGAAGAGGCGTTCACGGCAATTTTCGGGCACGCGCGCGCCGCCGTGATGCGCGGCGCCAGCCAGCATTTGAGCTTCCTGGCCCTGTACGATCTGATTCAGCTCGAAAAAGATCCCGCAGTGCAGGGACAGTACCGGGCCCTGTTTGAAGACGATTTTCTCCCGATGCAGGAAGACTACAACGCCATGCTCCATGTGATGCGCGGTTCCCTGGGCATGAAACCCGACCAGGTCGGCGTTGGATTGTGGTCGATGGCGATATATCCGCTGGACCGCCGCGGCAA
>Ga0207158_1068_pt1 | contig 25339 bp, 21 predicted proteins | sample Alteio_BWMinHeat_22_FD_153512 | JGI IMG/M metagenome (GOLD analysis project Ga0207158, IMG submission 153512) | Enriched cells from forest soil in Barre Woods Harvard Forest LTER site, Petersham, Massachusetts, United States -... | ecosystem: Environmental > Terrestrial > Soil > Temperate forest >... | reverse complement strand
GCTTCATGGCCGTCAACGCAACGTGATGAGCCGGGGCGAAGGTGCATCCACCGGGCGCACCCTCTATGAGGCGGCGGCTCAGGGGGGAGCGGCCGCGCTCGGGGCTCCGGCGGCGGTTCTGGCGCCGGGTGCGCCGGCCGATATCATTTCACTCGATGCGGCTAATCCGGCGCTTCTGGAGCGGCGCGGCGATCAGGTTCTCGATGCCTGGATCTTTGCCGCACGCACCAGCCCGGTAGATTGCGTCTGGGTCGGCGGCCGGAAGTGGGTCGAGGCGGGGCGGCACGCGGCGCGCGAACGCATCGTCGCCCGCTACCGGCGGAGCATTGGCCGGTTGGTGGGGGCAGAGCTGTAGAATGCCCACGGGAATAACTGGGGCTTAGCCTTGGCATTCGGCGGCGGAGGGTGGTGCCGTGCAGAACAAGCGGAAGCGCCTGCTCTGGGTGTTCGGCGCGCTCCTACTGTTGTACGTCGGCTCCTATGCCGTTCTCTCCAGACGGGGCTACACCGAAGCCGATCAGTACAACATGAAGGGGTTCTACTATTTCCTCCCGGAGGACTCCGATTCATGGAGACTGAAGAACTACGGCTGTGTGTATCTGTTCTGGCCTATCAACGCCGTAGATCGGTGGCTTGGCTTGGGGCGGTATCCGGCTTCTGAGCCGCTCTGGGGTCTCAGCAAGTGAGGCGCGCCGTATCGGCAACTTAGCCCTGTCGTTCGGCCCACGGATATTCCGGGACGGACGTCTCGGATTGAGGAGAATCGGATGATGCGTGTAGGTCGCTGGTGTCTGGTGGCGATGGTCGTCGGAATGGGCGTCGGGGATGCCTCGATCCGCCCAAAGGAGGCCGTTGAGTCGCCCCCGGCTGGGTGGAAGCTGGTGTGGAGCGACGACTTCGACGGGAAGGAGATTGACAAGGAAAAGTGGGATTTCGACACTGGCAACGGGTTCTACAACTACGATGCGGACCAGTGGATCAGCGGCTGGGGCAACGACGAACTCCAGTACTACACGCGAGAGCCGGACAATGCTTTCGTCAAGGACGGAATGCTCCACATCCGGGCGGTGAAGGAGTCGTTGCACGGGTGCGGGTACACGTCGGCCCGGCTCAAGACTCGGAAAAAGGACGGCAGCCCGCTGTTCAACCAGAAATACGGCCGGTTCGAGTTCCGGGCCAAGCTGCCGACAGGCAAAGGCATTTGGCCGGCCCTGTGGATGTTGCCCCAGGACGAAAAGTACGGGGGCTGGCCGTGCTCGGGCGAGATCGACGTGATGGAGGCGCGGGGCCAGGAGCCGACCAAGGTGCTCGGCACGCTGCACTTCGGATCCCGTTGGCCGGCGAACACGCACATCAGCAAGGAGTACGTACTACCGCGCGACGGCACCATCGCGGACTTCCACGTCTACGCAGTGGAGTGGGAGCCGGGCGAGATCCGCTGGTCCGTGGACGGAAAAGAGTATGCGGCCCAGTCGTTCTGGTGGAGCAGCGGCAAGACGGACGCTGGCAAAGGCACGAACCCAGCGAAGGAGGCCGACCTCAACCCGTGGCCGGCCCCATTCGACCAGGCGTTTCACCTGGTCATGAACGTGGCCGTCGGTGGCAAGTTCCTCGGCAAGCCGGACAAGACGACCGTGTTCCCACTGGAGATGCTCATCGATTACGTCCGGGTCTACGAGAAGGTTGGGGGGTACGGGAAGGCCAGGGCCCGCGGCGAGGGCAGGCTACCGTTCGACAGACCGTAGAGCGGTGACTCGGGGCGGCAGAGCGCGGGGCCAGGGGCGAGAGTTCGGCCGAACCTATCTATGGCTTCGGAATTCAATACGCGCACCGTGGAATCAAGAACGATCTTCACTTCACAAAAGCGTTGCTTCGTGAAGGCGGATGACTCGATCGCACCGGGAGGCGCGGGGACGTTCTGCAAACGGCCACGGGGCAAGGCTACTCCAAACGGCGACCCAGGGCCTACAATGGTCGGCGGCAAGCCCGACCCCACCGAGGACCCTTCTCCATGCTTCCCCCCTTTCGCGTCCCGCTCATCCGGCTCGGCAATCTGTTTCCGCTCCGGGCCGTTTACGCCAAGTGCGAGTTTCTGGCGACCTCGGGCTGTTTCAAGATTCGCGGGGCGGTGCATCTGCTGGAGCATCTGAGTCGGGAGGGGAGCTCGCGGCAACTGGTGGTGCCGTCGATGGGGAACACGGCTCTGGGCGCGGCAGTGGGGGCGAAGGCGTTCGGCTTCGGCATGGTGGGCGTGGTGCCGCAGACCATCGCGCGGGCCAAGGACGAGAAATTGCAGGCCCTGGGCGTCGAGTTGCTGAAGATCGCCGGCGGGGGAAGCGAGTTGCTGCGGCGAGCGACGGAAGTTGCACGGGAGTGTGGGGGCTATTTCGTGCATCCGCACCTGGACCCGCTTTGGACGGATGGGTATCAGGCGATCGCGGCGGAGATATTGCAGGCACTTCCCGATTGCCGATCGCTGGTGTTTCCGGTGGGAGGCGGCGGGTTGCTCATGGGGTTGACGGAGCACTTGCACAAGAACCCGGCCCACGTTCGGCTTTTCGGCTGCGAGCCTTACAACTATCCGAAATACGCGAAGTTTGAGCATGGCCGGTCGGCGACGATTGCCGATGGGTTGATTCTGGAGACGCCGCATCCGCGAGTACAAGCGCGCATTGTGGAAGACGGGATCGCGGTCCATCTGGTTTCGGACGCGGACATTCGGATGGCGCTGAGGGAGTTGTTCGAATCGCACGCGTTGGTGGTCGAGCCGGCGAGTGCTATAACCACGGCGTTCGTGAAGAGCCATGTGGCCGAGTTGGAGGAGCCGATCTGTGTTGTCCTGACGGGGGAGAATATCGCTCGCGAGGACCATGCGCGGCACATGGCGGCGGCGGGGCGTGAGGAGCGAGCGTAATTGACCGTACATATGTGGCGGAAGGCATTAAATCGGACGTGCAAGTCGCACTCCATTGGCGCGCAAATCCCGTGCGGCCTCCACGATGTCGGGCCACGTTTGCAGGAGCAGGCCCAGCTTGCGGACCAAGCGCTGCAGGAGAAGACGCGCCTTCTCGACACCGAAGGTTGCACTAAGGTCCGACGGGACGGCGTAGTCCGGGGACGGAAGCTCGTCGCGCATGGCCGCCTGGAGTTGCTTGACGTCGTAGGCCCAGAACACCGGCTGGCCTGCGAACTTGCGCAGCTGGTTATCCCAATGGGAAGCCTGTCTGCTCATTTGGTTCCAGAGGTGCAGGCGGATAAACTCCTCGAAACCGGTAGAAGGCATCGACGCCAGTTCGGTCAACGCTCTTCCCAAGGCTTGCATGGTAGATTCGGCGTCACATGTGTTCGGACCGGTGGTAAGACCGCGTACGAGGGCCTGGAAAACTTGGCCGCTCGTGGGACGGGTCACGCTCACGCGAAGATGGTCCGTGGAAACGCGCCGCCGTGTCGGGGGGCGGTGAAGGACGGCCCATGGGAGCACGCCAAAAAAGCCGCCCGCGAAACAGGAGCGGAGCAGCGCGGCGAACACGCCATCCTGGTTCCGCTGCACGGGCATAAAAGGGGGCAGCAGCTTACGGTTGTCCAGACCCAGGTTGAAGGCCATGCAATAAGTGCCGTCACCCAAGGTCGGTTGTCTCACCGCGCGAAGGAACTGGTGATGAATCAGGGCATCGCGATAGATGTCCTCGCTGCGCATCAATCGGGCACGGGATTCTCCGTCGAGCGATAACAGGTAGACAGATGAATCCATGCCGGAATCTCCCGCCACACCGGTAGCCGTTGCCAGCACGCAGGGGTCGGCGGCCTCGAATCTACGGAAGAAGCCCCCGGACACCTGACTTAGGTCCGGCCGCACGCACGCGGGCAAGAAGTCGAAGCAAGCCCCCAGGTCTTTTGCAAGAAGCTGCTCGTGGATGGCCAGTACATCTTCCGGTCCCTCCGCCTCGTCGGGGTCCGGCATGCCGTCGGGGAAAAACCAGAATTCCGTCGGATCATGCTGGGCCGTGAACACTAATCCGTCCTTCGCCCCCGGGGCGTAGGCCAGATTGCAAACGGTATCATCGTCAACCTGGAGCAGTACGTCTCCAGTGGTGTGCAACAGCAAGGCATTCCGGCTGGTCCCGGTGGCGTTGGGACAATTCTCGTCGTTGAGCAAGGCGAAGCGGACCGCTTCGGCAGGCAAGTCGGCGCGGCGCATGAGCAATTCAGCATAAGCGACTTTGTCCTCAGGCCCCGCGTAAGAGATTTCGGCCCCGGTGCGGACCCGAAGCGCCTGGAGCATTTGGCGGTTCTCGGCGCGGACGGCCGGGGTGTCGGAATCGTCAACCACCACGAAGTCGACGGCTCGGCCATGGCGTCGGCAGTTATCAACATAGCTGTGAACGCACTTTTCCAGGCTACCGGTCCGGTTGCGGGTGGGAACGCCAACGGAGCTAATGCGCGCGGGGGGCGTCTGCGAATCGGACCGCCGCCGGCAGCGCTCGGTCAGGCTGTGTTCGGAAACGAGAAACCCAGCTCGCGCCAGCGCGGCGAGTTGAACCTGGATCATTTCGGCCTGTCCGGGGCCCTGGTTGAGTGCGTGGGCGAGTCGCGTCGCGTGTTCCGGGAGCGTCGCCGACGTGGAACAGCCGAGCAGCAATCGGACCTGAAAGGGCGCAAGCACTCGCGCCGCACGCGTCAGAGGGGAGTAGACCAGTTCCTGGTTTTCTCCCAGGGGCAGACGGATAAAATCGGCGAATCCCCGATAGCGGTCCGACGGCGACACTTCGCATGGGTGCTCTGCCGACATACATGGCCTCCCCGGATCACGGTCAGGGATGGAGTTTCTGTACGTCTACCCCCTCGCGGAGGAGACGCGCGTCGTGGATCATGATCTCAATCGTAACATGCCTTTTCCTGACGTCACGATTAGAATCGTCTGGAGGCACGGACTCATAGTATTGTCGATCGCACGCCCTTCTGGTTCGACGACGGCATCAGTACGTGCGGATAACGCAGAGAGCCGCAAGGGATTGCGGCTCTTTTCGTTTGCACGAGGGGAAGGCTCTCAGACGGCCCCGGCGACGAGGCAGCAGTTATGACCGCCGAAGCCGAAGCTGTTGGAGATGGCACGACGAACGCGGGTTTCGCGGGCCGTGTTGGGGACGTAGTCGAGGTCGCAGTCGGGGTCGGGCGTTTGATAGTTAATCGTGGGATGGATGACGCCGCGCTGGATGCTGAGGATGCTGGCGATCATCTCGACGGCGCCGCTGGCGCCAAGGGTGTGGCCGATCATGCTTTTGGTGCTACTGATGGCCAGTTTTTTGGAATGAGGCCCGAAAACGGCCTTGATCGCCTTGGTCTCGGCCACGTCGCCGAGTTGGGTGCTGGTGCCGTGGGCGTTGACATATTGAACGTCATCGGGGTTGACGTGGGCGTCGCGGAGGGCGAGTTTCATGGCCATGGCGGCACCCTCGCCCTCGGGGTGTGGAGCAGTGATGTGGTAGGCGTCCGCCGTATTGCCGACGCCGAGGAGTTCGGCGTAGATGGTTGCGCCGCGCTTCTTGGCGCGTTCATACTCTTCCAGGACTAACGAGCCGGCGCCTTCGCTGAGGACGAAACCGTCGCGGTCCTTGTCCCAAGGTCGGCTGGCCGCTTGGGGATTGTCGTTGCGTTCGGAGAGGGCGCCGGCCTTGACGAAGCCGCCGAGGCCCATGGGAGTGATGCCGGCTTCGGAACCGCCGGCGATCATGACGTCGGCGTAGCTCCAGCGAATGGCATTGAGAGCATCGCCAAGGGCGTGGGCCGAGGAGGCGCAGGCGGTGGAGATGGCGGTGTTGGGTCCGCGAACGCCGAAGTGGATGGAGATGCTGCCCGCGGCGGAGTTCGCGATCATCTTGGGGATGACGAAGGGGCTGATCTTGTGTGGTCCGCCTTCCAGGTAACGGGTGTGCTGCTCCTCGAATTCGTGCAAGCCGCCGATGCCGCTGGCGAAAATGACGCCGCAACGGTAAGTCTCTTCGCGGCTGAAGTCGAGACCACTGTCGGTGACGGCATGGATGGCGGAGACCATGGCGAACTGCGCGAAGCGGTCGAGGCGGCGCGCGGTCTTGGCGTCCATGGCGCACTCGGGGGTCCAATTTTTGACTTCGCCGGCGAATTTGGTTTTGAAGGCGGAGGTGTCGAAGAGTTCGATAGGCGCGACGCCGCTTTTACCGGCGCACAATCCCTGCCAGAAGGTGGGGACATCATTACTCAGCGAGTTGACGGTGCCCATCCCGGTGACGACGACGCGTCGCGTCATTTCTTGGCGATCTCCCGCTCGATGTAGTCGATGGCCTCACCGACGGTTTTGATCTTCTCGGCCTGATCGTCAGGGATGGTGATCTCGAATTCTTCCTCGAGTTCCATGACCAGTTCGACGATGTCGAGCGAATCGGCCCCCACGTCCTCGATGAAGGAAGTCGAGCGGGTGACCTGTTCTTTGTTGACGCCCAAGTTCTCGCAGACGATTTCGATGACACGTTCTTCGACGGAAGCCACGTTCGATCCCTCCCAGAGGGGGAGCAAGGTCCACCCGCGAGCGGCCACTAACCGGCGAGGCAACAAGTTGCCGGCTCCACCCGAGGACGTATGTACCACAGCGTACGCACGCTAGGCAAGTCATCTTGACGGCCGCGCAGTTTGTCTAGTCAGCGCAGACGCAACGCGCGGTGGTAAACTGCATTAGTACAAGGCGGCGGGGGAAAAGGAAAGAGGAAAGCAGGGGGAGGACGCTTCGGTGGTCTGCCCCGAGCGACGTACATCGTGAAGAGCGGCCCCGCGTATTCCTCTCCAGCTCTGACGAAGACCTCCTATTGAAGAGTTTCGAGCGTCGCCGAAGTGAACCGGCGGGACGCCGAGGCACACCCGTTGAGACAGGCACGCAGGGCCCATTTCTCGTCACGCGGATGAACCCTTTTTTTCCTAGGCAGGCGCAATCGCAGTCAGGACGAGGAAGCCAAACGCGAAAAGCACGGACTGGAAGAACACGCGCATAGAACGAGTCTCCGCAAGGAAAGGCCCGATCGTAGCGGCATCGTGACGAGAAGGGAATGGCCTGGATTGGTGTCGGCCGATGGCTTGACGCAATTATCGGCTGGCCGCGGCGGTGCTTTGTCCATCTTCGACTGTGGAATGCCGACAGGAAACGCAAGCCTCTCGCCGAGCGAGAGGTCCACCCTGGATCCATCCGTCGAAAACTGACGGATCAGTAGGGTGCAGGTTTCGTTTCGTCTAATTGTTCAATATGCATAGGGGACCGGCCGTAACTCAAGGGATACCAAGGGTATGACGTTGAACGAATCGTTTCGTTTAGCGCTCCGATTCAACGAATCAGCTGAGGTGGTTGAAAGGAACGTTCACTATCTTGATCGACAAACTTGTGCTTCCTTAAATACGGTTTGACAAGCTGGAGTTCCGGCTTTAGCCGGGCAGACCGGCTAAAGCCGGAACTCCAACTCATCCGTTCAACTCTCTCGATGCCGTAGACCTCTTGCCGCGCAAGAGGTCCACCGGAACCCGCCGAGTGGTCCGAATTGGAAATCCGTCCCATACAGCACCGCGTTCGCACGCAGGCTCAGGGCGCGGCAACTGCCTTCAAGCGTCGCCATTTGCGCCAAGCGGCCATTCCCATGCCCGACAAACCGAGACAGGAGAGTAGCAAAGTCGTCGGTTCCGGAGCATTAGCCGGGGGCGGGCCACCACCACCGCCACCAGTCGGGGGCGGCGGCGAGAACTCGTTGACGGCCACGTGGGCGCTGATGCTGCCGGCGTTGCTGGCATCGGGCGGTCCGGGCGGTGAATAATTGCCGAGATTTACCGTGTACGTGTTGCTGCCCAGCTTGACTGTTTCAGCCAATGGCGCGGTGAACGTGGTTGTCACGTTGGAACTGGTAGCGGAAATGATCCCGTTGAAGACGCCATGGAAAACCAGTGTGGTGCTTAGGCCGGAGGCGTTGTCCTTGAGAAACAGCGACAGCGTGTAGGGACTGTTTGTGAACGTATCGGGGTGGTTGCGTGGGGCGGAACTGAAGGCGCGGATGTTGGTGGCCACAATGTCAGATGTGCCGTCCGCTTGATGGGTTGATTCATCCGTTAGGCTAAGGCCGCCCGTGCCCAACCCGCCCGATGGCACTGCCACGGGACTGCGACCGAAGTTGTAGGTCCATGACACAAAGTCAGCGCGGGCGGAAAGAGGCGAGACCAGGAAAGCGAGGGTAACTGCTAGGGGGTAGGCAAAATAGCGGAACATACGTGGGTCCAATCCTTTCCGTAAGAAGGAATCCACAGGTGACTGAGACCTCCCCTCCATTGAGAGATCATTGGGTTTGCGTGCGGGTCGGCAAACGCCCGCGGATTATTTAGCAAATCTTGTACCGTGTCCAGATCAGTCGGCGAATCGCCGCGCAAGCAGTATTCCGTCCGATCAAGTCCTACGGAAATCTCCAGTTGCGTTCGTGGTCAAGAAGGGATGTGATCGGTTCGAAACACGAAGCACCCAAGGAATGCCGGCCCGAGGCCGGCGCGCTGTACAGAATCTATCCATCCTGGTCATAATCTGACATGAAAGGCTTTTCAACCGTTAAACCTAGACCCCGCAGCTTCGCGCGCAGTGTGGTTCGCGAGATGCCCATAAGCTCGCTGGCCAGCACCTGATTGCCGCGCGTGTGCCGCAATACCGTCTCGAGAATGATCTCGTCCGTCGCCGCGCTCACCTTGCGATAAATATCGGTTTCGCCCGTTCGAAGCATGTCGTGGACAATGTGGACAAGGTCAAGCGCCCTGGCATCGGGGGCGAAATGCGCGGCCTGCGGGAGGCAGGCGCCCGTGCGGATGTTCTCGGGCAAACAATCCGGCGTTAGGATTTCACTGGTGGCATGCACCAATGCATACCTGATTGTTCCTTGTAATTCACGCACGTTGCCCGGCCAGGAATGGTCCCCCAACAGGCAGAGCGCCTCGGGGGCCACCGCATGCACCCGCTTTCCCAGGGCCGGATTCAGCTGTTTGATGAGGTACTCCACGAGCAGCGGCAGGTCCTCCATGCGCTCGCGCAACGGAGGCAGCTTGATGGTGAAGCCGTTGAGCCGGTAGAGAAGGTCCTGGCGGAACCGGCCGCCCACGACGGCCTCGTCAAGGTTTTGGTTGGTCGCGGCAATGACCCGGACATTGGCCTGAATCGTCTCGTTGCCGCCCAGGCGCTCGAAGCGCTGCTCCTGCAAGAGCCGCAGCACCTTGGCCTGAGTGGCGCTCGACATGTCGCCGATCTCGTCGAGGAAAAGCGTGCCCTTATGCGCCTGCTCGAATTTGCCGATGCGTTTGCGGTCCGCGCCGGTGAAAGCGCCACGCTCATGCCCGAAGAGTTCGCTCTCAAGCAGGGCCTCCGGGATGGCGGCGCAGTTGATGGCGAGGAACGGAGCCTGGCCGCGCCGGCTGTGCTGGAAGAGGGCCCGGGCGACGAGTTCCTTGCCGGTGCCGCTCTCGCCCAGGATCAGGACCGTTACGTCCTGCGGAGCGATGCGGCCAATGGCTTTGTAAACATCTTGCATGGCAGGCGCGCGGCCGACGATGAGGTCCACCGAAGCGTCGGCGGGATCGGCTTCCTGAAAAACGGCTGGGACGTGAGCGAGACGGCGCAGATCGAGGGCGCGGCTGACCACGTCGCGGATTTGGTGGAAATCGACGGGCTTAAGGAGGTACTCGAAAGCCCCGCGTTTCATCGCCTCAATGGCCGTCTCCGTCGAGGCGAACGCCGTGATGACGATGACCGGCAGGCGCGGGTCGATTTCGCGAATCCGGTCGAAGGCATCGAGTCCCGACATGTCGGCAAGGCGCACGTCCAAAAGGACGGCGTCGGGCCGGCGTTGCTGCACGAATTCGATCCCTTGCCGGGCCGTTTGGGCGGTGAGAACTTCCAGTGCGTCGGACTGGAGACTTTTCTCGAGGGAATAGAGAACGTTGGGTTCGTCGTCAACGACGAGAAGGCTTGGCATCGGAGCGCCTCACTTCCTTGGACGAATCGGAGCACCACCGTTGAGCAGATCGTGGGGGCGAGCGTGGTAACGGCACGCAAACTCTGGGGATCATGCGCGGCAAAGCGCGAGGTCGGGCTCCGGCTCGCGAACAACGAGGCCCGGCATCCGCACGGAGAAGACAGCGCCGCCCGCGGCGCGATTCGCCGCGGAAATCTCGCCGCCGTGGGCTTCAACGATGCGTTTGCAAATGGAAAGCCCGAGACCGATGCCCGTTTGCTTGGTACTGACGAACGGCGTGAAGATGTCCAGGCCAAGTTCGGCGGGCAAGCCCGGACCCGTATCGGAAACGCGGATGACAACTTGCCGCGAGATCTTTTGGGATGCATTCCTCGTCGCCAATTCCACCCAGACGCGTCCGCCGCTTGTGACGGCTTCAAGGGCGTTGAGAAGCAAATTGAGCAGCACCTGGCGGACCTGGCCGACATCCGCTTCGAGGAAAATCGGCTTGACCGGGAAGTTGCATTCGATGCGCACGTTTTGCTGGTAGGCGCGGCCCGCCATGAAGTCGATGGTTTCCTGAAGCATGGCCTGCGCCTCGAATGGACGTTTGTCAAGCTGCGGAGGCCGTGCGAAGTCGAGAAAGGAATAGGTGAGCCGTTCAAGACGGATGATCTCCTCCTCGAGGACGGCCAGGTCGCGGCGGCCCAGGGTGGCCGAGCCGTCTTGCGCCGCGGCGGACTGGACGAGGATTTTCATGGACATCAGCGGGTTGCGAAGCTCATGGGCAATTCCGGCCGCCATTTGCCCAACGGCGGCGAGTTGTTCGGACCGAAGCGCCTCGCGCTGGCTTTTCTGAAGGCGTTCGATTACCGAGCCGATGTGATCGGCGATGCTTTGCAAGACGGCTTCGAGGTCGTCGACGCCCGTGCCGGCGGAAAAGGACACCGGTCCGACCACCTCGTTGAGCTTGCCTGCCGCGTCGCGGATGGGGACGCTGAGCCGGACAAGCGAGCGATTCACGCCCCGCGAGATGCCGATTCCCGCAAGCAGTCCCGCGACGGGGCCGCAGACGCCAAGCAACGAGAGTGCCATCACAACCTGGGCCGTCATGTGCTGATTGTCCGCGCTGTTCTCGGCAATTTGCTGTTCGTTGAAATCAAGAAACTCCTGTGCGGGAGTGATGATCGCGTTCGTTCGCGCATCGATGTCGAGTTCTTTCAGCCGCACCGCAAGATCATCAGGCGACTTCTCGCGGGAAATGCGATCGAACTCTCTAAAGAAGTAGGCGTAGGCCTTCTTGATCTCGTCAATGAGCTCAAGTTCGCGGTCGGTGACGGCGGTTCGCTCCGCTTCGGCCAACCAGTAATCGGAATCGCGTCGGAGATCGGGAATCGCTTCGAGCTCGGTTTGCTTGCCTGTTTGCAGGAATCGTTCCAGATGTGTTCGCACATCGCGCATGTTGATGGCGAGTTCCTCGGAGGAGCGCATGCTGGTGACATTCAAGGCGAGCGCATCCGAGATGGTTTTCTGAGCCTGATGAACATGCACGGCGGCGCCGACCCCGACCGCCAAGGGCACGAGGCTGATTGCCATGATGGGCGCGGAGATGCGCAGCATCATTTTGGTTTTCATGAGACCCTCCGTGGCCCGTCGATGATACCGGCGTTAGGTGATCGGCCGGGATCACTGTGCGGGGCATCCAACCTCGCTTGCTGCGTGAAGCCTAAGTGTAACGGGTTTCGACAACTTGTCTATCGAGATTGGGCTGGAAACTGCCAAAGACATGGCAGAGCTGTTCGTTCCCGCGCTTACGCGGTCACATTCGTGCAATCAATCTTGCGTTGCACGCGCTTGAGCAAACCGGCCAGGACCCGTCCGGGGCCGATCTCGTAGAACTTGTCGAAGCCGGCCGCCAAGAGGTTGCGCATCGTTTGCTCCCAGAGTACGGGGTGGAGGACCTGGCGGACCAGGAGGTCACGAATCTCGGCGGGGTCGGTGTGCGGCAGGGCGTCCACGTTGGACCAGACAGGGATGCGCGGGGAGTTTAATGAGACTCCGTCAAGCGCCGCGGCGAGTTTCTCGTCGGCGGGTTTCATCAGATCGGTGTGAAACGCGCCGGCAACGGCGAGGCGGATGGCGCGGCCGCCCGCGCCTTCGGCGAGTTGTTCCACCGCGTCACAAGCTTCCCGGGACCCGGAAACGGCGATGTTTCCCGGGCAAAGCAAGTTGGCAATCTCCAAGCGACCGTGGGCACGTCCGGCAACGCACAGCTCTTCCACCTTGGCTACGTCCAGCCCGATCAAGCTGACCATGCCGCTGGGCGCCGCGTCGGAGGCGGCCTGCATGGCCTCGCCGCGCTTTTGCACCAGGCGCAGGCCATCGGAGAAACTCATTGCCCCGGCGAAGACCAAAGCGGTGTATTCGCCCAAACTCAGCCCAGCCGTCGCCGCGCAACCCGAAATCGTCGACGGATCGCCGATCTTGAGGCATTCCAGCGCCGCCAGGCTGGAGACGAACAACGCGGGCTGGGAAATGACGGTCGAGTTAAGCCTCTCGGCAGGGCCGTTGAAACAGAGATCCGCCAAGTCGTAACTGAGGATTTGTGCCGCGTCGTCGAACAATTTCCGGACGGCAGGGAGGGTTTCGCACAATTGCCTGGCCATGCCGACGCTTTGGGCGCCCTGGCCGGGGAAGAGGAATGCGATCTGGGACATGATAAGGATGGGAGGGTTTAGCCGCGAGCCTCGGGCGAGCACGTGCCCCGCGCTCGCCCGAGGCTCGCGGCTAGACGAAGCGGGGATAGCGACTCAGCTCGCAACGGCGACCTTGTGTTCGAGTTCCCGAACAATCGCCTCGTTGAGGTGGGCGTTGGAATATCTCGTAGCGACGTTGAGGGCGTTCTTGATCGCCTTGTCCTTGGAACTGCCGTGGCAAATGATGCAAATGCCGTCGATGCCAAGCAGAGGCGCGCCGCCGAATTCGTGGTAGTCGTAGCGGGCCACGAGGTTTTGCAGCGCCTGCATGCCGAGCATCATCTCGTTTTTCAGCACGCTCTTCAATTCGTGGGCGACCATTTTCATCATGAATTCGAAGACGCCCTCGCAGGTCTTGAGGACGACATTGCCGACGAAGCCGTCGCAGACGACGACGTCGGCGACGCCCTTGTGAATGTCGCGGCCCTCGATATTGCCGATGAAGTTCTCACGCAGGGGACTAGCGTTGAAGAGTGCGTTCGTGTCCTTGGCGAGTTCGTTGCCCTTGGCTTCCTCGGAGCCAATGTTCATCAGGCCGACTTTCGGTGCGGAGCGCTGAAGAATGTGCTTGGCGAGCAAACTACCCATGACACCGTATTGATACAAGTGTTCCGGCTTGGGATGGACGTTGGCGCCGACGTCGAGAAGGACGCAGGGCCCCTTTTCGGTCGGCATGAGCATGGCGATGCCGGGCCGTTCCACATTCTTGAGGAAGCGGCGCAGGCGGAACCCGCCGGCGACCACCGCCCCGGTGTTGCCGGCGCCAACGATGGCTTCGACCTTGCGTTCGGCGAGGAGTTGCCAGCAACGGCTGATGGAGTTGTCGGGTTTCTTGCGCAAGGCGACGACGGGCGACTCCTCCATGCCGACGACCTGGGTGCAATGGAAGAGTTCGATGCGTTCGTGTGGACCGCCGGCTTTCTTCAGAGCGGGTTCGACCTGTGCTTGATCGCCGACGAGAATGACGCGAAGATCGGGATCGGCCGCGACAGCCAAAACGGCGCCGGCGACGATTGGCTCGGGGGCGTGATCGCCGCCCATCGCGTCCAGCGCAATCTGCATGGGTTACTTCTCCTCTTCCAAGGCCACCACCTCGCGATTCTGGTAGTGGCCGCAATTCGAGCAAACGCGGTGCGGCAGCACCGGCTGTTCACAGCGCGGGCAATACTGAATTTGTATCGGCTTGACGTGCAAATGGCTCCGGCGCTTGCCCTGCCGGGCATGCGACGTGCGGCGCTTCGGTACGGCCATAATGGTTTGCCTTACAGAGAAATCACTTGCGGTCAAAAGGATGATCGTAGGGAACGCGAAATGGGCTGTCAAGGACAGTCGAAACTGCCGACAGTCTGCGCGCGGACAGGTCAAGTTGTGGACGGCAAACGGTGGCAGACAACGCAAAGCACGAGCGACAAGAACGCGGCGAAGAAACACCAGACCGAAATAAACGCATACGCAAAGAGGAAGTAGCTCATGAGAAACAAACCCACCACGAGCAAGGCGACCAGCGGCACAAGGATGCCGCGATCCGAACGCTTCGGGACGGCCAAGGCCAAGGGACAGCAAATGAAAAAGAGGTACACCATCCGCCACGCCGCGAGGGGAAGATACCTGAACGCGGGCAGTTCTTCAAAATCGTATTGCACGGAATGGTGCACAACCTGCGTCGACAACCACCGCTCCGGATCCAAAGCGAGCGGAAAGTAGAACCACACCCAAACCAAGCTCAACAGCGCATTGAGGGCGAGAAGAATCTTTTGATTGGGTCGCCGTTCACGAACGCACAGGCTGAAAGGCACCATGAACGGCCAGAAGGCCAACGCGAACGCCAAGTAGAACCGTGACGCGTTGCGTATGAGTTCCGTATCGTCCCGCTCCAGTCCGAGCCATACGAAACCCTCCGAACATTTCTGGGCGGCAAACGCGAGTGGAATGAGCGCCAAAGGGAGATAGCGGTAGCTGTACCGCGCTGCCCGAGCAATGCAGTAGCCGCCGGCGGGCACGAGTACCGCCGCCGCCGCGAAACTGGCTTCCGCGGAGAAACACATGCCTCACCCATTGGCGTGCTGGTGCATTCCCACGTGCGTCCGGAGTCGTAGCATTTCGAGATGCCGCCGGTGGTGATGATAGGCCAAGCCCACGAAGGCAATCCCTAATCCGATGATCGCCATCATTATCGGGAACATCATGATGAGGACAAGCGGTTTGTCCATGTCATACAAGAGAAGCAGAAAAGGGTGTTAATGACCAGGACCAACGCCGCGATCGAGGCACGCACCATGAACGTGCTCCTAAAGGAGAGAACCTTCACGGATCCGAAGGTGTCACCAGTCCAACCCCATGGTTGCGAGGCGGCGGCGCAATTCGACGAGGTGAAGCAGTTGAACAGGCGCGGCGCCGTCGCTTGTGGCGATGTCGGCGTTGTCCGGGGAGAACGCGATGTGGCGGACCTCGCGCTGGCCGCGCGGCTGCCAGCGGAAGAGTTCCTGGCCCTTTTCCACATCCCAGAGTTCAACGAAACCGTTCTGGTAGCCGACGGCGAGAAGGCGGCCGTCGGCGCTGAATGCCGACGCAGACGGCTCAACGTTGCGCTGCTCTCTCCATAGGCGATCCCGGGAATCCAGGTTCCACATACTCAGGACAGGTTCCGACGACCCCACGCTGGTGTCGAAGCTAGCCGGAATACACGTCTTGAATAATCGCTTTCCATCGGGGCTTGGGGAGGCCCGGATAATGCCGGATACTTCGTCGTCAAGCGGTCTAAGCTCACCCTCGCGCTTACCGGAGGCAAGGTCCCAGATAGGGATTGCGAGTCGCGGCAGATCTCGATCGCTGGGAAGCCCCAAGAGTCGCTGCCGGTCGCCGGCAACCAGCAGCGACCCGATGTGTTCTTCTTTCAATTGGCTCACGGACAGCTCGGACTTGAGTGCGGTCTCGGCGCCCGAAAGCAGGTCAAGGAGAACGAATCGATCTTTGCGAGCGGCGAGGCTGTAGACGTGACCATCCGACGCATAGACGGCGTCAAACCAGGCGTCGTCCTGCGGACCATCCCCTGGGCGGCGTACGAGTTCGTGACCATCGTTCAGATCCCAGGCGAGCGCGTCGCCCGCCGCGGTCACCCAAGCCAGCTGGCCACTATCGCGCCGGAAGAGAATGCGACCGTCCGATGCCGGCAGGTTGAAGGAGTAGCGCAGATTGCGGGCAGATTTGTCAACGACCACGACGCGCGGTTGCTTGCCGTCCACCCGATAGGCCAGCCAGCGGCCGTTTGGGCTGTAAAGAATATGCCCAACGTGCTCCTCCCCGACGGCGACGCTGGACCGAAGCGATCTTTCGGAAAGCTCCCAGGCGCGAAAGCTATTGAAGATGCCGGCGGAGACGAAGCGATTAGGGCTCTCCCAGCGCAGACAGGTAACACCGTCGTGGTGGGCTCCGTCGAGGCGGAGGACCTCACGGTGGTCATCAATTTGGTAGCACCGGATCGTGCCATCGGCGCTGCCGCAGGCAAGCCGCTTGCCGTCCGGCGAGAAGGCAAGAACCATACGGTCGGGATCGAAGTCGCCTTCCCAGCGGCTGCGTTCATTCTCCGCGATGGTGTCCCACAACAGGATGGTCCCCTTACCGGTCGGCCCTGTCGTGGCGAGTGCCAAAAGGTTCTCGGTGGGACTCCAAAGGAGCGTGGTCGGCCGTCCGGACTGAAGGGCGCTGCCTCCGCCAACGGTCAAGGGGAGAGCGACCTCGGTCGGTTTGCGGTCGCCGGTCACATCGACCAGGGCGATCTTCTTGGCGCCCGCGCGGTATGCGAAAATCCGGCTGTCCGCGCGAAAGCTCACTTCCGTGACGCCGTCATCGACGCGCGCGAGGTGGCGTGAAGCGGAGGCGTTCTGCAAGTTCCAGAGGTAAACGTCGGCCCGCTCGGCTTCCGAGCGAACCCAAACGATGAAGCGTCCGTCGGGACTGAAAAACAAAGCGCTGTGAAGTTTACCCTTAAGTGGTTCCAGTCCGGCGGGCAACTCGGGAAGGGAGATAATCGAATCGTGCCCTCCCTTCGCCGGATCGGGCGGAAAGTCGCGCAGCTGAAGCGCGTTGTCGGCAGCCAAGAAAGCAAGATGTTTCTCGTCGGGGCTAAGGGCGAGCGTATGGCTTGCGAACAGGGGAAGCTCCGCTTGGCCGAGGATGCGGCCGTCACCGAGGTCGAACAAGCGAATGCCGACCTTGTGCTTGGGCGGCTGCGCATACCAAGCCATCGCATGCCGGCCATCGGCGCTAATCTCGGTGCGATATAGGGGCATCGCCGCCAAGCTCACCTGGCGGGACACGCGGGCATCTTCCAGCAGCAGTGCGGCGGCCGCTTCGCGGCGCATTTCAGCCTGCGTAGGCAGAGCGTGGTCAAGCTCATCGGGAGGGAGGTCGACCAGACGTTGACGGTCGCGGAGGTTTTCCGCTTGCACCAACAGCTTCAGCGCTTCCCAGCGACGTCCGGGCTGATTGGACAGGCGGACGGCGCGCGCCTGCTCCAAGAGGCTGCGTGCCAGAATGTCCTGGGATTGGTCCTCCTCGATCTTCGTCTTCCGCAGCGCGTCGCGGGTGCGACCGTTTTCCTGAAGCAGGCTAATGTAAAAAACGACGCTGAGAGCGAGGATGACGGCAGTGGCGAGAGCCGTGACGGTCGCGAGGACGGGATTTCGCCGGCACCAACGGATACCGCGGCCGACCCGGCTGATGCGGCGGGCGCGTATCGGTTGCAACTGCCTCCAGCGCGCTAAGTCGTCAGCCAGTTCGGCGGCGCTGGGATAGCGCTTGGCGGTGGGTTTTTCCAAGCACTTCAGACAGATGGTGTCGAGGTCGCGCGGCAATTTCGGTTGCAAGCGCCGCGGGGGCACGGGGTCCTCGCCGACGACTTGCAAGACGGTGTCGAGCGGCGTGGCCGCCTTGAACGGGGGCCGGCCGGTGAGCAGTTCATACAGGATGGCGCCGAGGGCGTAGACGTCGGTGGCGGGGCCGACCTCCTTGCCCTTTCCGCCCGCTTGCTCCGGGGCCATGTAGCTGGGGGTCCCCATGATGGCGCCGGACCGTGTCTGACCGTGCTCGCTGTCCATTTGCTTAGCGAGGCCGAAGTCAGTGATCTTTGGTGAGAAATCCAGCGTCAGAAGCGCGGACTCGGAAATGGTGGTCCGTTCGGCCTTCTGTTCGGCCTTTTGCCTTCTGATTTCGGACTTCTTTTGCAAGAGGATGTTTGCCGGCTTCAAGTCGCGGTGGATGATGTTCTGTTCGTGGGCAACATGAATGGCCTGAGCCAGGGTTTCGATCAGGCGCGCGGCTTGGGCGGGTGGCCAAGGTGTGCCGTCGAGGCGGTCGGCTAGGCTGCCGCCATCGACGAATTCCAGGGAGAAATAAGGCCGGCCCTCGGACTCGCCGACTTCATGGATGCGAACGATGTTCGGGTGTTCAAGGCGGGCGATGGCTTCGGCCTCGGAACAAAACCGCGCCATTTCCACGGCGCTGGCGTGTCCGCCGGATAGGATCATCTTCAAGGCGACAAGGCGTTTGAGCCCCGCTTGGCGTGCCTTGTAGACGACGCCCATACCGCCGCGGCCGATTTCGGCGAGGATTTCGTATCCCTGCATTGTTGGCCAAACGGCGCTCCGGGGCTCGTCGTTAGGATTGGAAGAGACAAGGAAATCGCCGGAAGCCTGGGGAGAGGAGGCGGACCCGAGCAGGGTTGCCGCCTCCGTCGGCTGAGGGGGAGAAGCAAGGGGAGGCGCACCGTCGCCGGCCGGAGCGCCGGGAGGGACGGGAGGCGGAAAGGCTTCGGTTCGGTCGACGGACACCGGGCAATCTCCTGAACGCGGGAAAAAACCAATAACGCATTATCGCATGCATTCCACTCATTGCAATCGGGGGTGAACGGACCGGTTGCAACCAGCGCGCCTATCGACCGCGATTGGGAGAACGGATACAAAACCCATGCACCTCTGTTGCGACCCGGAATCCTCGGAGCGACCGTCACACATGGACCACCTTTGGGCGCCCTGGCGTCTGGCGTATGTGGCCGGGGCGAAACCGCCCGCGGACGGCGACCCTTGCTTCATCTGCGAGGGCCTGGCCGGTACGGACGATCGCCGCAACTTGATCGTGCAGCGCCGGCCTCTGAGCGTCGTGGTGCTAAATCGTTTTCCGTACAACAACGGCCACTTGCTCGTCGCCCCGCGCGCTCACAAGGGCCGGCTGGATGAACTGACGCCCGATGAATTGCTCGACGTGCAAGAATCCCTACGGCAAATGGTCCGTGTGCTGGACGGTTTGATGCATCCCGATGGTTATAACATCGGGCTGAACCTTGGCCGCGCGGCCGGGGCGGGCTTGCCCGGCCATCTTCACTGGCACATCGTGCCACGCTGGGACGGCGACACGAACTTCATGCCCGTGCTGGCGGAGGTGAAAGTGATCGTGCAATCTTTGGACGCGCTTTTCGATTTGTTGGTGAATCGACTGGGAGAGAAGGAATTGAAAAATGAGAAATGAAAAATGATGATTTCAATACGAAGAGGAGTCTCGAGTCCCTCCGCGTTTGTATTTCAATCTGCATTTTTCAGTTTTCAATTTTCAGTTCTTTCTTCTCGATCAGCGACTCCCAAACTGCCGGAGCACTCAGTGGACACCGATCCAGCTCCTTATGATCCGCCTGACTGGCTCGACCGCGAGGAAGAGGTGCTCGCATCGTACGCCATGCGCACACGGCAGAGCCGGGGGCGGCGGCATCCGGAGGCGGCACATGCGTTTCGCACGCTTTACCAGCGCGATCGCGACCGGATTGTGCATTCGACGGCTTTCCGGCGGCTGATGTACAAAACGCAGGTCCTCGTCGCTCAGACCAACGATCACCACCGCACGCGGCTGACTCATACGCTCGAGGTGGCGCAAATCAGCCGGACCATCGCCCGCCAACTGGGGCTGAACGAGGATCTGACCGAAGCGGTCGCCCTGGCCCACGACCTGGGCCACCCTGCGTTCGGCCATGCCGGCGAGCAGGCGCTGGACGATTGCATGCGCGACCACGGCGGGTTCGAGCATAACCGGCATGGGTTGCGCATCGTCGATCATTTGGAGTATCGCTATGCCGACTTCCCGGGATTGAACCTGTCGTGGGAAGTTCTGGAGTCGATGGCCCAGCACAGCAAGCGGCGCGACGCGCCCGAGGTGGCGGAGTTTCTGAGCGCCGGCCAACCCCTGCTGGAGGCGCAGGTGGTGGATGCCGCCGACAGCCTGGCATATGACACGCATGACGTGGAAGACGCCCTGGGCGCGGGATTGATCACGCCGGAGGATCTACGGGACGTGGAGTTCTGGCAGCGCGCGGTCGAGCGCGTCCGCGAGCATCACGCAGTCCTGGGCCCGGAACAATTCGTGCCCACCGTCGTGCGCGCCCTCATCAACTGGCAGGTGACGGACCTGCTGGAGCACACACGGCAACGTCTCCATCAGCACCGCATTCGGACCGTCGACGAGATCCGGTCCGCGGCGGCCATGCTGGTCGGCCCTGGTCCGGAAGTGTTGGCGTTGAAAGCGGCGCTGGAGGAATTCCTGCGCCGGCGTGTTTACCACCATCATCGTGTGCTGCGCATGGCGGTCAAAGGGGGGCGTATTCTTCACGAATTGTTCGCGGAGTTTCGCCGTGCGCCTCAGCTGCTGCCGGAGCGCTACCTCCGACGAATCCTTCCGGGCTTTTTGGAACGTACGGTGTGCGATTATCTCGCCGGCATGACCGACCGCTACGCACAGGATGAGCATCTCCGACTGTTCCAGCCGTTCACGACCGTATAGGATGGGAGGATACTTGTTCGGCCGGACGGCCGTTGCCTTTTCCCCGCACCGTCCTTCCATCAATCGGGCGGTCGTGCAGCCCACCTGTTTCGCACCGGGAGTTGCCCATGTCGAATCCCTCGAATGGTCTATTCAACTGGCTGATTTCTGCATTGAAACAGCGCGCGCAAGCGGGTCAGCTTCTGCTGTGGATATTGCGCGGCTGTTTCGGCGTTATCATCATCGGCATGGCCACGTTGGCGATGTCGCATCTGGAGAGGCTCAATCTATCCGGTTACGGCATTTGGGCGTTTTTCGCCATTCTGGCGGTGGGCGCGCTGGTGGTCTTTACCGACCTGCTCGTTCGCAACAAGCAAATCACGACGATCTCGGCCATTTATTTTGGTCTCTTGCTCGGCTTCTTGCTCGGTTGGCTATTTTCCATGGCCCTGGCGCCCTTTGAGGGCACGCTCAGCAAGGAACAGGTGCAGGCGATTACCGGCTTGATCACGGTGATTTGTTGCTACGTTTCGATCTCCACGCTGCTCCAGACGAAGGACGAATTCCGGTTCATCATCCCGTATGTCGAGTTTTCCAAAGAAGTTAAGGGCGGCCGTCCGCTGGTATTGGACACCAGCGTTATCATCGACGGCCGGATTGCCGATATTTGTGATACGCGGTTTATCGACACAAAGCTGGTCGTGCCGCGCTTCGTGTTGCAAGAATTGCAAAGCGTCGCCGACAGCTCGGACAAACTGAAGCGAAATCGCGGCCGGCGCGGGCTGGACATGCTCAAGCGGATGCAGAACAACCCCAAGGTCGATCTGCAAATGCACGAGGGCAACCTCGCCGAGCTGCGCGAGGTCCAAAAGGTGGACGAACGCCTCGTCGTACTCGCCAAGGCGCTTGGGGCGCGGGTGGTGACGAACGATTACAACCTGAACAAGATCGCGCAATTGCAGGGCGTGGACGTTATCAACCTAAACGAGTTGGCGAACGCGCTGAAGACCGTGGCGCTGCCGGGCGAAGTGATGAACGTGCGTCTGGTCAAGCAAGGCGATCAAATGGGCCAAGGCGTGGGCTACCTGCCCGACGGCACCATGGTGGTGGTCGAGCAGGGGCGCTCGCACGTCGGCCAGGACGTGAATATCGCGGTCACAAGCGTCTTGCAAACGCCGGCGGGCCGCATGATTTTCGGCCGCATCGAAAAAGGCCTGACCGGCTCGGGCGGGCACGCGGCCCTGGAAAAGGAAAAAGCGGAAACAAGTGGATAGGGGTCAGACATCAGGATTCAGGAAACGCTGTCTCTTCAAACTCCTGACTCCTGACCCCTTGAATGGAGGCGCCATGTCTTGCCGCCGATGGATAGTTGGATTGGTGTTGGCGGCGGGTCTGGCAGGCGCGGCCAGCGGCGAGCCGGGTCCGAAATCCACGCCGGCGGGCAATCCGCCCGGCAGCCCGCCGTCGGACATTGACAAGGTTGAGAAGCTCCTGGCGGCGCGCAAGGACTACCAGACGGCCCTGGAAGAGTTGCGCAAGCACTACATCAAGGTCAGCGACATCGAGCGCGCCCGCTGGGCCGAGGAAGAACTCATTCAGTTCCATCGGATCGTCAAGCAGGCCTATCGGCTCGATCTCGACGTGCCGCCGCCCACCCTGTCGGGCACCTACAACATTCCCGAGGCCAACGAGCTTTATCGGCGGGCCATGACCTACAAGGACAAGGGCTGGGGCGGTAACGATTACGTGGACAACGAGCGGCGGGCCGAGCTGCTGTTGCAGCAGTTGCTGACCAGTTACCCGCAAAGCACGCGCATCAGCGACACCGCCTACCAACTCGGGGACATCTACGAAGGCAAAGCCAACAAACAGCCGCGCCGCGCCGCCACGTATTTTGAGCGCTGCTTCCAGTGGAACAAACATACGCATTTCGACGCGCGCATCCGCGCCGCCCGCCTTTACGACAAGTCCCAGCTCGATCGCGGCCGGGCCATCGAACTATACAAGGAAGTCACCTCGCACGAGACCGATCCGAAGCAGATCGACGAAGCGCAAAAGCGGCTGACGGAATTGAGCGGGAGCAAGTAAGGCCGGGCGCTCGCCGCCAAATGCCATTACTCGACGACGTTACTTCTTTCCCGTGTTCCCCCACATCTCCTCATCCGCGAACGGGTGCGCCGGGCGGTTCGGCTTCGGGTCGGGACGCGACTTGAGGATAGCCACGGCCAGCATCAGGTCGGCCTTCGTGGTGATCTTGACGTTCAACGGCGACCCTGGAACGACATGGACGGGATGGCCCAGCGCTTCGACCAGCTGGGCGTCGTCCGTGATGTCCTTGCCGAGCTTGGCACGGGCAGCGTAGGCGGCAAAGAGCCAATCGCGGCGGAAGACCTGCGGCGTCTGGGCCAGCCAGAGACCCTGTCGCGATTCGGTGGACTGGATGCGCCGCTGGCCGTCGACGCGCTTGACCGTGTCGTTGACTTGAACCGCCAGGATTGCCGCGCCGTTCTGCGCCGCCTCGGCGAAAACAAGATTGATCTGCTCCTCGGTCAAACACGGGCGAACGGCGTCGTGGATGGCGACGAAGTCAGCCTCCTGTTTGACGAGCGCAAGGGCGTTGTCGACCGACTCGAAGCGCTCCGGACCGCCGTTGGCGACCTGGACGTTCATGAAAGCGAGATTGGCGCCGTAACGGCGGCGGAACATTTCTTGGTCGTCGGGGTTGACCACGACGATGCACTGGCAAACGTCGTTGCGTGTGACGAACAGTTCGACGCTTCGCAGCCAGACGGCGCGGCCGTCGAGGTTGGTGAATGGTTTCTTTTCCTTATCACGAAAGCGGGATGATTTGCCGGCGGCCGGCAGGATCACGGCGAACTGCGGCATGGGACACCTCGTTGCCAAACTGACGGATTGCGAGCCGTGAGGTTATCCTACCGCGCGATCCAAGCAAACGGCCAGCTTTTGCCCTACGGCCCGGCATTCCGCCAACCATTGTTCGAGATCATCCGCCGCCTTTTGCAAAACGGCATCCGCCTCGCTGGCGGGTTCCTCGGCACTGCGTGTTGCGGCGTCGAGGCCGTTCAGGTTTGGCATGGGAAGCGGGCGAGTCGGAGGACTGGACAACGGGCAGGATTCGGGGGAAGTTTCCCGAATCGCCGGCAGCCAATGTTCGACCGCACTTTCCATCTTGCCCAGGACATCAACCCAAGTTGTTGGGAGAACGGGGCTTGATTGCATCGGATCGCCTCTCGCGTGAAAGACTTCCGAAGTCTCTAAGACTTCGGAAGTCTTTGGCGTAGCAGAACGGTCGCGAATTTTCACCCCCAGGTTGACCACAACACTGGCCTTCCCCTCGGATCAATGAATCGGTATAGGACCGCGTTTGCGGGAAGGCTGTCGAGGTACCATTTCCCGGATCGTCGCCGGATCGGAGGCCGCCGTGCAAGTCGCCTGTTCCACTCTCTGTTTCAGTCAGAAACCGTTTGAGCAAGCACTGCGCAGCATCGCGGAGCTGGAATTCAGCAAACTCGACGTGGCCGTCCACGAACACGGCGGCCACGTGAAGCCGTCGGAAGTGGCCGCGGACGTCGGGCTGGCCGCGCAGAAATTGCGACCGGGTCCGGGCCTGACGCCGGTGGCGTTTTCGGTGGAGATCGACGCCGCCGAAGAAGAAGAGTACCTCAGGCAATACAAAGCGGTGTGCCGGCTGGCGCGCATCTCGGCGGTGCCGTTGCTGACGATCAAGGCCGCGCCGACCGGAACTGATTTCGAAGCCGAGGTTGCGCGCTTGACCAAGTTGTGCCAGATCGCCCAAGGCGACGGGCTGATCCTTACCGTGGCGACGCTGATTGGCACGTTGACCGAGGATCCGGATATGGCGTTGGAGTTGTGCGAATGGGTGCCGGGATTGGGCCTGACCCTCGATCCGAGCCATTACATCGCGGGACCGAATCAGGGGAAGAACTACGATCACGTCTTCCCCCATGTCCGCCACGTGCATCTGCGCGACACGGGCCGCGGGCCGAACAGTTTCCAGGTGCGCATCGGACAGGGCGAAGTCGAATACGGCCGCATTCTATCGCAATTGGAACGGCACCATTACAACCGGCTGCTGACAGTGGACGTGCGCCACGAACCGTCGGCCCCGGTCTCGCTGGAGCCGGAGGTTCGGAAGTTGAAGTTCTTGTTGGAGAGCATGGTGTAAGGAAGGTGGTGAGGTCGTGAGGTCGTGAGGAGCGATCTAGTACTACAGCGCTGGGTTCAGCGTCGGGCGATTTTTCCAGAGTAGGCGGTTTCTGTGCAAGTTGTGCGTTTCTGTGCAAGTTGTGCGTGGCGGCCGAGTTGTGCGTTTCTGTGCAATCTGTGCAATTTGTGCGTTTCTGTGCACCAAGTGGGGTGTGTGGTTTGCACAGCATTTGCACAGAAACGCGGGGAGACACGCTACAAAGAGCAGCGGGCGGCGGCATGGTAGCTTGCCCAGCTTAACACGCAGCGCTGTAGTATTAATTAGTCTTGGTATATGGTGCTGGACGGAAGTGGGTGTGTGTGCAAAACTCGCAAGCGCAATGCAACCCATTTCCGCAGCTGAGGGTCGCATTCGGCGATCCGTTGCCTAGTTCCAGCGTTATTGAGAAGTCGCCCTTTTTCTCCCGGCCCAAAGTTTGCTCACAACCACTTGAGCGTCCATCACTTCCAAATCCTCGTTGAAGTTGAACGTATGGGTCGCCAGGTTCCCCGGAAGCCAGTCCGGATCGATCCGGCGTACCGGCACTTCCCGATAATCGGTCT
>Ga0207158_1067_pt1 | contig 25406 bp, 22 predicted proteins | sample Alteio_BWMinHeat_22_FD_153512 | JGI IMG/M metagenome (GOLD analysis project Ga0207158, IMG submission 153512) | Enriched cells from forest soil in Barre Woods Harvard Forest LTER site, Petersham, Massachusetts, United States -... | ecosystem: Environmental > Terrestrial > Soil > Temperate forest >... | reverse complement strand
AGATCGGAGATGAAAAAGCGCGCGAGGTGATCGGCCAGGCGCGCACGGCAATAGGAGGCGAAGCGCAACTCGCAGCAATAACCAGCCTTCAAGTTGAGAGCAAATTCAGCCGCGTGATGGGTGACCAGACCGTCACCGGCGATGTCCAGGTCAGCGTAATGCTTCCCGACAAGTACAAGCAGGTAGAGACCACTTCGATGTTGGGCGGCAGCGTGGAAATGACCAGGACGACCGCGCTGGATGGCGCCGAGGCGTGGACCGATACCGGCACATCCGGGGGCGCAACCGCAATCGTTCGTTTTGGCGGCCCAAAGGTCAGCGAAGCCGAGGCGAAGCGTGCGCTGCAAAAGGCCCAGCGGGCTGAATTCGCTCGCTCTATGATCGCATGGTTGCTTGCTTCTCCAGGCTCGTTTCCGGTCGAGTTCAGCTATGCCGGCGAGGGCGCGACCGACAAAGGCAGCTTCGACATGGTTGACGCAACAGGACCGGAGGATTTCTCGGTTCGCATATTCCTGGACAAGCAGACCCACATACCGGCTTTGCTGAGCTACCGCGGAGTCCAGCCGCGGATGATGATGACGACGATGGAAGGAGGAGGGTCCCCGGAAGACGCCGAAAAGAAGGCCAAACAGGAAGCGGAGAAACGAGCCAGTGAGCTCCCGAAACCTGACCCGGTCGAGATTCAAATCCTCTTGTCTGACTATAGACCCGAGGGCGGCATTCTGTTGCCACACAAGCTCGTAAAGGCGGCAGGTGGAAACACATTCGAGGAAGTCGAGATAACGAAGTACAAGATCAATCCATCGCTCAAGCCCCAGAGCTTCAAGAAGTAGTATCGGCCCCCGCCGCCCTTATTCGCGGGCGGGCAAATGTTGAAGGTGTGAAAAGTCAGGGAACTCACCGCCGAGACGCCGACCACGCAGAGGTTGCGCGGAGAAGACGCGGAGTTTTAGCACTTAATTGGCCTTGGAGTGAGGCGCGAGAGACTTGAAATCGCTGTTTGGTGACACATGAATTTAAGAGACATGCTTCGGCTGGGCTTGATGATTGTAAGCCTGGCCGCTCCGCTCAGCGCTCCAGCCCAGAAGCCGGAAGCCGAATCTTCCAGCCTGAAGATTACCGTCGTCGATCCACAGTCTGCTGTCATTGGTTCGGCGCGAGTAGCGGTGAAGTCTTCCAGGGGCAATCAGCGGACGCTGCAGACCGACCAGCGGGGCGAAGCCATATTCCCAAAGCTGTCGCCTCGCCAGTACGCCGTTCACGTCGAAGCCGACGGATTCAAGGCCCGAGATGTCGACAAGGTTACGCTCAAGCCTGGAGCCAAAAATCTCGAAGTGCGACTTGAAGTGGAAGGGGCGGCCGAGCAAGTCAACATCAAACAAGACGAACGGGAGAAGATGACCGACCCCAGGGGCGACGCATTTACAAGTGTTCTGACTCAGGACCAGATAGATCAAATGCCCGACGATCCGGATGAATTTGCCAATCTGCTTCAGCAGATAGCAGGGCCGGGCGGAATCATCCGTGTCAACGGCTTCATGGGAGGCAAGCTGCCGCCCAAGTCCCAAATCCGCGAAATCAGAATCCACCGAAATCCGTATGCCGCCGAAAACCATTTCTCCGGCTTTATCAGCATCGACATATATACGAAACCGGGCGTCGGGTTGTGGCACGGCACGCTGAATTTCGGGTTTCGCAATGACGCGACGATGGCTCGCAACGCTTTTGCGGATTTCAAAGGCCCCGAGCAATATCGCCGGTTTGGAATGGACGCGGATGGGCCTTTGTTTCGTAACAGCACTTCCCTGTCGCTGTCAGCGCAGGGGATGCAGTTCTATGACTCAAAGACTGTGGTCGCCGCCCTGCCGCAAGGCGAGCTGAGGACACTTGTTCAGCCGCTATCCAAGACGCTGTATTTGTCGGCTCGGGTAGAGCAGGTCTTGACCAAAACACACACGCTCAGGGCTGAGTACCAGCGCAACGCGAATCTGCAAGGCGACCTTGGCGTGGGGAATTTTGATTTGCCATCGCGCGCTTTCTCGACCAGTAGCGTGGAGCAGATCTTTCGACTGTCAGATTCGGGATTGCTGACCAGGCACTCAATCAACGAGTTCAGGCTGCAGGAAACATTCACCAGCGTCGACTCCGGGTCAGTCACGCAGGCGCCCGCTGTGATAGTGGCGGGCGCGTTTTCGAGCGGCGGCGCCGGGGTCGATGCGCGGCGGCGGACGAACGACCTGGAGCTTGCCGATAATGTTGATTTTCTGGCTGGCAAGAATTCGTTTCGAGCGGGATTCCTGATGGACGCGATCTCGTACCATACCAGGGACCAGCAAAACGTAGTCGGTACGTTCTTGTTCCCGAGCCTGGCTGCGCTCATTCAAGCCAGGCCATCGACGTTTTCACAACGCGTTGGGAATCCGGATGTCCGATTCAACCAATACGAGCTTGGCTCATACATCCAGGACGACATCCGCCTGCATAAGAGCCTGTCGCTGTCGGTCGGGGTTCGCCACGAGTTTCAATCCAATGCGGGGAGCTATGCCAACTTTGCGCCGCGGGTTGGCATTGCCTGGAGCCCGGTGAAGAGAACCGTGATCAGGGCGGGCGGCGGCATATTCTATTCATGGCTTGGCCCCGATACTTACGAGCAAGCGGTTCGCGATGACGGCCTGCACATGCACGATTTGCTAATATTGAATCCAGGATTTCCGAGTCCTCTGGCTGCCGGTCAGGTCGCTCCGCTGCCACCCGGCCGAACCGTGTTTGATCCCCACCTCAGGGTTCCATACGTCGAACAGGTATCGGCCGCTATCGAGAGGCAACTGGGCAAGGTATTGAACCTGAACGTTGACTACATGTACGCCCGGACCGTGCATGGGATTCGGGGACACGATATCAATGCGCCCCAGCCAGGTGGAGGTGTCCCCGATCCGAACGCAGGCGTAGTGAATCAGATAGAGTCCAGTGGCAATTCGCGGCTGGATCTGGCTAGCGTATCGGCAAGCCGGTTCAGCCCCCGATTTGCTTTCTATGCTGCTTATATATGGTCCCGCGCGACCGACGATAATGACGGCTCCTTCAGCCTTCCGACCAACAACTTCAATCTGGCTGCTGATCGCGGACCCGCCTCGGGGGATATGCGGCATCGATTTTATTCCAGCGTTAACCTCAACCTAATAAAAGGACTAGGTTTCGGCTCATTTTTTCATGCCAATTCAGCAACTCCTTACAACATCACGACTGGATTCGATAACAACCACGACTTCGTATTCAATGACAGGCCGGCGGGCGTAAGCCGTAACAGCGCTAGGGGAGCAGGGCAATGGGATTTGGATACGCGGCTGAGTTGGCGATTCGGCTTTGGCAAGCCGCGCGCGGCAACGGGCGCCAGGATGAGGGTTCAGACGGTCAGGGTAGGGGAGGGAGGCGGCGACATGGGACCGATGCCTGGCATGGGCGGCGAAAAGGGCAAGAGGTGGATGTTCCAGTTGTACGTGCAGGCCTATAATCTTCTTAACCATGTAAACAAGATCAACTTCTTCGGCGTCGAGACGTCGCCATTCTTTGGCCAGGCGACGGCTGCACTCCCTGGCCGGCGCCTCGAGACCGGGCTGAGATTCGGATTTTGAGCAGGCCCCCTTTCGTTCCAGTCTAAACCAGAGTCGATTCGCACCTTTTTTGGCACAACGCTTGACCGATAGTGTATCATTGTTTTGTCCCTTCATTTTTTGGCTCCCTCGATCTCACATCCAATCAACTGCTCATTAGCTGGGCAGGCAGGGTAACTGAAATGGACCTCTTGAAGAGAGAAGCTCTTGATAAGAGGATTGAAGCTCTCGAGAAACTTGGAAGAAGCATGGCACCGAGCGCGCGAGCTGAGCTCGAGCACGAGATTGCTGACTATAGGAGAAATACCGGGCGGATCGTATTGGTGCCTGGCAATCCGGGGCCGGTGGCTGTGACTAAGATCGGCGGGGTTCCGCTGTGGCCTGCTGGCCGACGTGGGTCCAGAACGCACAGTGGCACCGGACTGTCGGCGGTTTGAAGATGCTGTTCGTCGCTCAACTCGATTACTCTTTGAGTCCAAATGTTCTATGGGGTGGCGGCGGCTATGCTTACTTGTTTGTGTCACCGTTGGGAGAAGAACCGAGGACGGCAGAGCTGTCAATACTCACCACCTGATCCTACCCGTTCTGCGACAATCCGCGAGCAACGCGGATCCGACTGTCGCAGGCGACCCGCACGTAATAAAACAGAGGCGGCGGCATCATCACACTGCCGCCTTTCTGATCAATGACTTGACCTCTGCTCTCGTTTGCGCGAGGTAAGGCTGCCAGTCAGGCCGCTTGGTTTCGGCCATCCGGATAGCCAGAGCCAGGTCGATCCCGTATGTGTACGCGCTGGGGTTCGAGACCGGCGGCATGCGAGCCTCGGCCGGAGTCCTGTTTCCCTTGCGGTTGTTGCAAGGGATGCAGGCGGCGCACAGGTTCAACGCGTCGTTAGTTCCGCCTCTGGATCGCGGGATTATGTGGTCGATCGTTAGATCGCCGGCATCCTTTACGATCCCGCAATACTGGCATCGGAATCCATCGCGAACAAAGATACGAATGCGCAGGTTGCCCTTGCGTTCGTACTTGCGAACGTTGATGTAGACCTTGAGTCTGACCACGCTGGGGACCGGCCATGTGAACCGGGGCGATCTGAGCACACGATCTCCGTCAAGCTCGACGACCTCGACGGCTCCGCGCGCTACGAGGCTGAGCGCGCGAGGCACGCCGATCAGGCCAAGCGGCTCGTATGATGCGTTGAGCTTTAGCACTTTTCTACTTTGTATTTCCTCTCCCATAAATCCTCAGGAAATCGAGTGTCCCGCTGATCTAAACACTCGTCCAGATTCATTGCAGCGTCTGCCAGGGCAAGCTGGAAGTTTGTCCCTGAGCATTGGACGTTTTCTCCGCGGCTTCTCCCCCGGAATAGTGGAAAAGCTCTGCCCTTCCATGGTCCGGCGCTCATTTGATTCTCCCGAGCGGCGCCGCCGTTCCTCCCCACGACTAAAAATAAAACAGCCAAATCGCTTGACAATCATATCAATTTGCTTTACCATTAGTGGGCATGATGTTGGCTATACAGAAAAATCACGGGTCGCCGGCGCGCCAGCAGTCGCCGCTCGGCAGCCTGGCCGCGCATGGTCGATAGGCCGCGACTCTCTACTCGCGCTGCTCTCCGCTCCCTGCGCCCCGATCCCAAAAGCACTTATAAGGCCGGTGCCGAAAACCTCTACTTTTCTCTACTTTTCTCTACTTTTCTCTACTTTTCTCTACTCTATTAGATTTTATTAGGCTCTTTCCCTGTTCTACGGTATTCCGCTACGTCCTATTACACTCTATCGACCTCCTTCGGGGCCGCAGCCGTGACGAGCCTCCCCGCTTGCCGTCATGTGTATCAATGTTTATCAATGTTTATCAATGGTTTCCAACCAGCATCATCGCTCCACTCGTCTAGATGCGAGCATGTCGGCGCGCCGACATGCTTTGAGCGGCTCTGCCACGCTGAGTAGCGGGAAGGCTGTGCGTTTCCACCGGCGGTGTAATCGCCCGTGGGCAAGCTGCCAGCTTGCTCCTGGACTCTGGACATTGTTCCCAACGGCTCTCTCCCACCGTGGCACAAGATGGTATCTTGTGCTTCGCAGAGCCCCGTAGCGCTGATGGGCAAGCTGGAAGCTTGCCCTACATCGGAGAGCCGGCGACAGGAGTTGAACCTGCATCCTTCGGTTTACAGGACCGTTGCTCAGCCAATTGAGCTACACCGGCGTACGAAAATTGTGGGGCGGAGAATCGAACTCCGCCGCCCGGCTTATGAGACCGAGATCCGCTCCAGCGGGCCCCACATCGAATAGAGTAACCGGCGGGATTCGAACCCGCGTCGACCCGTTTAGAAGACGGGCGCCTTGTGCGAAATTAATCGCTCCCCTCGGCCACGGTTACTTAGACGTTCAAAGGTTAGAGGGTTAGAGGATTAGAGGGTTCAAGAGAGCCGACCTGCTTACCAGTTAGCGACTTCCCAATCAAAATGGACGGGATTGGAATCGAGCCAATCTGTCCGGTGTTTCAGGCCGGTGCTAATCCATCTCAGCTACCCGTCCGTAGGTTCGAATTGCCGCTATTGCAGGGGGAAGACTCGAACTTCCGCAACACGATTCAAAGTCGTGTGCGTTGCCAATTACCCGACCCTGCAGCGGAATGAGCAAGAGAACTTCACCGCGGAGACGCGGAGAACGCGGAGGCTACGCAGAGAAGAGCCGGACACATTTTCGCACCGTCGCCGCCTGCACGCGGCCATTCTCTCGAAGTGGTTGGCGGGGGTGATGGGAGTTGAACCCACGTCCTCTTGATCGACAATCAAGCGCTCATTCCACCTGAGCTACACCCCCGCTGTCTGGATCATTCAATGTGGGCGGCGGGATTCGAACCCGCACCCTCCGGCATGTCGGACCGGCGCGCTTCCACTTGCGCCTCGCCCACGTCAAACTGGTGCGGACGGCAGGATTTGAACCTGCAAGCGCTCTGACTGAGCCCAGCGTCTCAGGCTGGTGCGTATACCCATTCCGCCACGTCCGCGGGGTCAAAAGGCCCGGCTGGATTCGAACCAGCGCCCTCCAGCTTCGGAAACTGGCGCTCTCGTTCCACTGAGCTACGGACCCAAATGTATGAGCTCTTCAGTCTTCACCCTTCACCCTTCACTTCCTCTTGGCCAGCCTGGCAGGATTTGAACCTGCGACCTCTTGATTCGTAATCAAGCGCTCTGGTTCCGCTGAGCTACAGGCTGGCAAATGCCGCAGGGAGGACTCGAACCTCCAATGCCCCGAAGGGCCCCCGTTTTACAGACGGGGTGCGCTGTAAATCGCGCGTCCGCGGCGAACAAGGGAACTCGCTCGTCACTGCACCTGACGATAAGTAGCCGGTGCAGGCACACTCGCACCTAGCCGCCATCAAGGTAGCGACGAGACCGATTCCCGAGTGAGAAATATTGCGGGACGTATTCGATTGTCAAAAATCAAAATGGAGCAAGGCCCCGACAGACTTCGTCCGGGAGGGATCGCTCCTAAGACTCTCGTTTCCTGAAATTGATTCGGAGATTCTGGGAGCGGGAACCCGCTCCCGCTGGATTACCGGTTGTTGGTATACCTATCCAAGGTATGTGCGGCAATGCCGACCGGTCTGAATCGGAGGGTATCTTCTCCAAAGCACATGCCGGCGCCTTGTCGCCCGCACCGCACCTGCAGTGCCGAGCGGCGCATCGCCGCTATTGATTTTGCTTTGAGGATACTCATCATTCTCTTGCTACTGCTCCTTCTACTGCTCCATGCTTCCCTTAAGAAGCAAGCTATCTTTTTAATCGAAAATCCGATAAAAGTCAAGAACATTCTCTTGAAGGCGTTTTTTGGTGTAAGGGGATCTGGGTTCGGCCGCTCACATTCAGCAGCTACGCTGAGAGACTGTTCTGTGAAGCAACCGCAAGTTCGTCCAGTATCAAGGTCAAGGCCCCTGGGTTACGGGCCGCCTGGTGTTAGGGGAGCAGCGCTATCAGCAGTCAGTGGCGTATTGTTTATTGCTGTTGACCGCAGAGTTCAGCCAACTCGCGCAAGTGCTCCTGGTCGTGTTGTTTCATCATCAGCAATAGGCCAGCTAATGTGATGGGTCCGGTGTTCTCAAAACGGCCAGGCCTGTTGAGATCATCGGGAGCCACGCTTTTGACTACTGCAATGTTGCTTCGTCGAGACTCCGCGAATGCCGTCAAAGCGGCAAGCAGAGGCTCGCTATTATAGTCTCGCTCACGGGCGATTCGGGCTCCATCAAAATCGGAGAGAAAGGGATTCTCCTCATGCAGCATCCTGTCTATCCTGAGCTTATAGGCTTCCCGCTCTAGATCCCTCAGGTGACAAAATGTGTTGTAGTGGAGTGAACTCATCCTGCCGAGGGCTCCAGCGGAGTTGGTCTTCGGTCATCCGACCGAGCATTTCTCTCATCACCACCGGAGTGCGTTCCAGTAGGTCGGTTAGCTCCACAAGGTCGTCATCAGTCACTGTGTTCTCCTCCGATAGCCACGCTCGAATTTATTGTAGCTGTATTTGAGAGCGGCCTGAAACCGTAAGGATCGCGAGGCGCCTGATCCGCCGAAAGGTCGCTTCCGTTTGCCCGACCTCAGGTGACGGCATTGAGGGCATTCCACAACTCCAGAACGGGAATCTCGCAAAGGCCACAGAACTGGGGGTCGCCGGTTTCGATGATGATCCACTCGCCCGATTCGAGCTGCCCAACATCGAGAGCGATGTAGGGCGCCCCGATCCAGCGGCTTGCCTTTGTCGCGATAGCCAAAACGCCCTCCCGATCCGACGCCGCAAGAGGCTTAAGCTCATCTTCGCGCTGCCAGCAGTAACCGAGGCCAATGAGGCGATGGTTGTACAGGAAGAATCGATATTCACACCCCAGAGGGAACTGCCATACTCTACTTGTTCCTCCCATAATTTGAAAGTCACTGGAGCTTCTTGGTTCCAGGCAAGTGCGACTGTCCTGCTATCTCCCTGTCCCCATCTCTGTGTATTAGGAAGTGAATAAGTGTATAATGTGTGCCTCAGCGGGCCTGTTCTGCAGTTAGGAGCGGCAATGAAGAGGACCTACAGATCGCTACCAATTATGGGGTTGCTTGGAGCTATGCTGCTCAGCGCACGCCTGATCGGTAGAACTTCGGGCGAGGGGCCTGGCTATTCTTTACAGGAACCCATAGCCTTGGCGTCCGTCGCAAGCCAGCTTCGACTTACCGGAGTTCAGCTCCTGTTCCGAGGACAGCCGGCCGACCAACTGATCAACGGCGAAAAGATCAAGAAGTATTCATTGGAAGTCACTGGAACTGGTTTTCTACCCGGTTCCTCCGTGGTTGTTAATTCGGTTCGCGCCTATCCTATGACCATAGGCGAGCCGCCTCTGCAAGCGGTTTCCACAAGCTACATCAGCCCAACGAATCTCGAAGCTGTCTTCCTTCCAGGAAAAGGACCAGCTCCGGGTCTTCTTACGATTAAGGTCGTGAATATCGACGCCACAGAGTCGAACATAATCAACGTAGACGTGATCAGCAAGCCTGCGAAGCTCTCTATAGCATCTATTTCACCACAATCGGGCCCGGTCGGTACGCCGGTTACGCTGACGGGCGTTGGATTCGCCCCGGCCGGATCGCCCAGTCAGGTTGCCATCAGATTCTCTGCGGTTGGCACCAACCAGAATTTCCTTGAAGGCTTCTACACGGACTCGAACCTGGACAGTGGAAAGCTGAATCTGGTGGTGCCGAGAAACGTGATCCTACCCATCTGTCCGGGCGGTCCCGTGGTATGCGATCCGATTGCTGTCCCGTTTGTAACACCCCAGCAATACCGGGTCTGGGTAGTCAACCCAAACGGTATGAGCAACGGCATTTTGTTCACCGTGACATCAAGCTAAATGGACGGTGGTCGATGTTCGGCCCCCGCTTCGGTTTCGACGCAGATCGAAACTTGGTACAACAAGAATATGAACCCGAATATCTTTCGCGCGTATGACATCCGAGGCCTGTATCCTTCGGATCTGGATGAGGAGGCTGTTGCCGACATTGGCCGGGGGTATGTTGCCGTGTTTCAGCCTGCTAGCGTTGCCGTCGGTATGGATGTGCGCTTTTCATCGCCGCAGTTAAAGAGAAGCCTGACTGACAGCCTTCAGGACTCTGGCGTAGACGTAGTCGACCTTGGCCTGATTGCGACAGACATGCTCTATTTTGCAGTGGGCAGGTATGGCTACTCCGGAGGCATAATCGTTTCCGCGTCGCACAACCCAAAGGACTACAACGGTCTCAAGATGGTGCGCAAAAACGCAGTCGCGATTTCCTCCGACACCGGTTTGTTCGAGATTCGGGATGCGGTCCAGAGCGGCAATCTACGGGCCGCCACTCGGCCCCTGAATAAAGGGCTCTATGAAGAGAAGAATATCCTGGACGACTATATCGCCCACGTGCTTTCTTTCATCGATCCTGGTTTGGTCAAGCGCTTGGTCATCGTTGGAAACGCTAATTTCGGATGCACGTTCAGGCCGGCGCGCGCGATTTGTGAGAAGCTGGGCCTCGATTTGCGCACCCTGAACTTCGAGCCTGACGGCTCGTTCCCCAAGGGAACACCCGATCCAACAGTGCCGCGCAATCAGGCCGAGACCGAAGAAATGGTGAAGTCAACGGGCGCCGACTTTGGCGTGGCCTGGGATGCCGATGGCGACCGAGTCATCTTTGTTGACGAAAAGGGGAGATCGATTCCCGGCGCCTACTCGGGGGCCTTGCTGGCCAAGACATTGCTCAAAAAGAGTGGACCGAATAACCGAGTTCTCTGCGACCCGCGGGTGACCTGGCCGATGTTGGACGTGGCCCGGGAGTGCGGAGCCACCGCTATTGTAACAAAGGCCGGACATGCATTCCTGAAAGACTCAATGCGCTCACACGACGCCCTGTTCGCCGCGGAGTCGAGCGCGCACTACTACTTCAGGGACAACTTTTATGCCGATAACGGAATGATTCCTTTCGTGTTGATGGCCGAGCACTTGTCTCAGCAGGGCTGCAAGATGTCCGAGCTCTTCGATCAGTTTTATCGCGGACACTTCCTGTCGGGAGAGCTGAATTACAAGGTCCAGGACATTCCCGGAGCGATGGACCGAATCCGCAAGGAGTTCCAAACCCGAGGCCGCGAAGATTTCACCGACGGCTATTCGATCGAGACAGAAGAGTGGCGATTCAATGTGCGCTCGTCAAACACCGAGCCGCTATTGCGTATCAACATCGAAGCCCGGAGCGAACAACTCATCCAATCAATCCAAGCCGAGCTCGAGAAGCTCGTAAACTTCTAACACCCACCGAATAGAACGCGGATTGGGCGGATCAAGTTGATCGGCGCGGATTTGCTTTTCAGACTCCCATAATCCTGGCCGGAATGGAAACGCTTATTATAGCGGAATGGGCAGGAACGCCTGCGGATGCCAGCCATTCGTTCCAACGTGAGCACCCAATGCGCCCTGTACGGGCGGGGCTCCGTACCCGCCCCATATCGGCGGCCCGCCGCAATTTCATTGGCGCAAGGCACTTCGACTTCCGTGGCTTTCCTCCCTCCCTCTTCCAATTCTCCAGACTCCCCAGACTCCCCGGACTCCCCGGACTCATCCGGACTCCCCGGACTCATCCGGACTCTCTAGACTACTGTTTGTACTTCCTCACGACGCCGACGACCACTCCTTGAATGCTGACGCGGCTGGCCGGCTTGATGACAATGGGTTGGTACCTGGTGTTTGCCGGTTGTAACCGGACATGGTCCTTCTCGCGGTAGAACTGCTTGACAGTCGCATCGCTGCCATCGACCAGGGCCACAACGGTCTGGCCATTTTCGGCGGTGGCCTGCGATTGGACTATGATGTAATCACCATCTGTGATGTGCTCTTCGATCATGGAGTCGCCGCGCACCCGCAGAGCAAAGGTCTTGTTTCGTCCAACCATATCTCGTGGCACATACAGAGTCTCTTGGTTCAGTATCGCTTCGATTGGGCGGCCGGCGGCAACTACTCCCAGTAATGGAATCTCGTCGGCCGGCTCGGGAGCGGGTTTCTTGACGATTTCTATTCCCCGGCTGACATTAGGGGTCCGCCGGATCAGTCCTTCCCGTTCCAGCACCAGCAGGGTCTGGTGGATCGTACCGGTCGACTTCAGGCCGAATTGCGAGCAGGCTTCAGCGATCGACGGCGCATACCGATGTTCCTCAATGAAGCGGCAAATGAAATCGTAGATTTCACGTTGCCGAGCGGTTACTGCCATTTTTCGCCTCCATGCGAAAATCCACCGAATATCATGGCAAATTCGAGGGAAGGACTCAAGGTCCAGGGAACTGGCGGCCGTGTTCACGGGGGCTGGCATCGGTGCGTTCACGCGCCGAAAGGTGTCAAGACGGCGGAACGCGAAGCACCTTGGTTGGCCGCTCGACTCGGTTGGCCGTGCTCGGGTGACGAACGACGCGCTGCTGTGCTCCAGTGCCTTCCGCCGGCACCTGACCGTTCTTTCAACCAATCGGCGCGACTTTGACAGGATCGCCGAGTTCTGCCCCTTGAAGTGGATGCTTATGGTGAGTCTTTGAGGTTGGCAAGGATGGGCGGTACTCAAGGTGTCCCGGCCGAGGATTTGCGGGTTATGACTCGCTCGATTGTATATATCGGTTTGCCCTGGGACTCGAAGTAGGTTCGGCTTACCAGCTCGCCGATCAGGCCGGATGAAATCAATTGGAGGCCGGCGAGGAAGAGGATCATCGCAAAGACCATCAGCGGGCCGTGCTCGGCGAAAAGGTCGATGCCCTTTGTCAGCTTCTCGATCAGCAGCCAGAATGCGATCAACATTCCGCCAGCCATGCTCAGCAGGCCCACAGGTCCGAAGAAGTGCAGAGGCCGCGTCACGTATCTGATCAGGAAACGGATTGTCAGCAGATCAAAGAATACGCGGATCGTGCGGGAGATTCCATAATGGGACCGGCCGCCCGGCCGAACGATATTCTTGATGGGTACCTCGACCACCGTAGAGCCGTTCCAGGAGGCCAGCGCGGGAATGAACCGGTGCATCTCTCCATACAGCCGGATCTGCTTGATTGCATCCCGACGGTAAATCTTGAACGTGGTGCCAAAGTCGTGGATATCGACGCCCGAGACCTTTGCCATCAACCAGTTGGCCACTCGGGAGGGCAGCCGCCGTAGGAAGAAATTATCGACCCTGTTTTGCCTCCAGCCGCTGACAATGTCACAGCCGGTTTCTTCGAAAGCTGCCATTAACGCCGGTATATCCGCAGGATCGTGCTGGAGATCGCCGTCCATCGATATGATCAACTCACCGCCCGCATAATCAAACCCAGCAGCCAGCGCCACCGTCTGCCCGTAGTTCCGCTTCAGCCTTATGACGACTACTCTGGGGTCGTCCTCCGCAAGCTCGGCAAGAATTCGAGGCGTTCTATCGCTGGAATGATCGTCGACGAGGATGAACTCGGCCGGCTCGTATCGGCCGGTCATTACCTCGGAAAGACGTTCGTGCAGCTCCCGGATACTGTCCTCTTCGTTGTGAAGCGGCACGACAACCGAGTATCGCGGCGTGATAGATTCCTCGTCGAACATGGTGTTATTGCAACTCCCTAATGAATCAGGTCAGTAATTAATGCAGTACCCGCCTGAAGGCGATCCAAACGGTCGCACTACAAATGGTTTGCCCTCATCAACCGGTGGAGTGCGCCACAAGTCCTGTAACACGGTTTGAGAGGACAAATGCTTGAATCTATGGCGTCAAAGTCTACCATTTACGTTACGATCCGCTGGGAGCAGTACACTAGGTCAATCCAACCCCCTGTAATCTATCAACTCGATACCCATACTCTCTACGGCGCGCCGAACCGCGGGGTCGGTCAGCGCCTCGAGCTCCACCTCTCGGGATTCTTTCAGGCGAGTGCGTGCCTGGTCAAGCTCGTCATCATGTATTCCCGGATGGCACATAATCTCCGCGGTTCCGGTTCTGATTGAGCCCAACACGCTCGTCATTGTGTCAGCGTCCATCAGGCCCGTAAGCGCTATGCCGTAGAATCGGTCCGGCGTCTTCATCCCGTATCGACTGACAGTAGCGTTGAAGAACGGCGCCACTGAGAGCGCAACCAGCGACGCCGCCCATTGTTTCATGTGCACAGCGCGGTTGGACCGGGCTGCCGGGCCGCCGAGTGTTGGGGCGATTAACTCGAAAGGTCTTCTGATTCGGCGAATTCCGAATTCGGCCGCAATACGGACCAGCGCCCCCAGGATTGCAGGATGAAGATGAGAATGCTTGTGGGTGTCGAGGTGCGTAGGGTTGATACCCGCATCGATCACCCGTTGAACTTGAGCACCGATCTCGCGTTCAACGTCACGGACTCGGATCAATCGGCCCAGTTTCCCGGTCAGCTCGATGACGGACTTTGGCAAGCATCCATCCGGTCCGATGAGAGACGGTATCTCGGCAGGCGCCGATACCGGTCGGCCATCAACCACCGCTATATGGCAGCCGACTCCCAGATCTGGATTGGCCAGCGCAATCTGTACGGCTTCATCGAATGCCGCGCCATTCGCCATTACGGTCGCGCTAGTAAGAATGCCTTCGCGATGTGCTCGCAAAATGCCGGCGTTCGTGCTCCGAGTGAAACCGAAGTCGTCGCCGTTTACTATGAGTCGCTTCATTGTAATTCGGATGGCCGGTGGTAACCTAAGATATCTCGAATCTGGATTCGCTCTGACCCCAAAATTATCTCAAATCTAAGATGTCATATCATGTCAGATTGCGACATCCAGCCTCTCCGGTGCCGAGCGCGGGCGGCCCGGGAACGGCCGCCCCTACAAATGATACCGAGTAGCCGCTGATCACCCGGGACCGCTTCACTTTGCCGGGCCGCGTGGTGCCGCATCAACTTGTGGCAGCGGGCCGCCAGGCCGGGGCTGGTTGGTTCGATATACGCTCGTCGCTACGGCGCCCCTGTACTCGGTTGACTGAGCCAGGTCAAAGTCGGATTCAATACGTTCGATGTCTTTCTGGTTCTCATAATAAACACGGCCTGGCTGGATCAGTACATAATCCGGCGGACTGGCCTTGAGGTCGAACCGTGGGTGCGACATGATCTCGGAGCGTATGTCGGTCCGTCCGTATTTTTCCAGGTAGTATTCCAGAACTGCCGGGACCTCCGTAGCCACAACCGCACCGGCCGGTGCCTGTTCCGCGATGTACTTGATGCTCTCGCGAGCCCCGAGGTCATAGAACTCGTCGTGAGGAAAGAAATAACCGACACGGCACGACCCGAAGGTATTCGTGTAAAGCGCCGGGTATGGCAGGTGTACCACGGTGGTCACCGCAGGCAGGAAAACAAAAACGGCCAGAACTACGACAGCGGGAAGGGAACTGATTAACCGGTAAGGAACGCGCTGTCCGTAACCGAGGTCTCGCAAGACCGGGCGCATTGTCTTGATCGCATTCAGCCCAATTCGCCAAACCGTCACAGCGCCTACCGCAGCCGTCATATAGACAAATGGAATGAGCGCCAGGGTATAACGCAAGAATTTGACGCGAACGAACGACATTGGGAACAGCCAGAAAACCAGCATGATCCGAAGGAAAAGGAAGCCCTTTTCCGCCAACTCAGACTTTCGATGCCCGAAAACCTCGACGACGCCGATTGAGAAGGCTACGATAATCGGGATAGGCATCTTGACCAGCAGGTACAGCCAGTAGAAGAACCACGGTGAGCCGCTCGGAGTTCGCGCCAGGTCGTTTGGATACAATTGGTTCATCACTACGTATCCATGGTGGGTAAAGAGGTCGGCGTGAACATATTTCCAGAGATAGCTCCAAGTATCGGGCACCAGTATCGCAAAGTTGAAAACGAGAAATGTGATCAGGAGCGCGCCCACGTGGATAGCCGTGATTCGCCTTGTCAACGGCCTGTTGTCGCGCCTGTCGTGCCCAGCAAGGTGATAGAATAACGCCAGCAGGCCGTAGTAGTGCGGGAAGTACTTCGAGCAGAGCATCAAGCCGAAAGCGATTCCTGCAAAACCGTACAGGCGTTCCTGCCCTGATATGTCCCACGGCGGGTGGCTCTTGGCACTGCTGTAAAGCGCATACCCGGTCAGCATGAAGAACACGAGAAGCGTGTCTTCCTTGGTTACTCGGTTGAACCAAATGGCATTACCGCCAAGGGCCCAGAGAGCCGCGGTTATCAAAGCGACCCTGAATCCAAACAGTGCATATGCCAGGAGGAACAGCGGAACCACGGTCAGGGCTCCAATTACTGCATTTGGTAGTCTAAGCGCCGTTTCTTCCGAAATGACCAGGCCCAGCCTTGGGCCGGCCGCACCATTCCAGGCGCTGCACAATGTCATTGATGAAAAGCATAGCGTTTTCATCAGCATGGGATGCTCTGAGTTGACGGTGAAGTCGCCGTGAGAGTATGACCGAGCGGCGAAGACTTTGTTCGCCTCGTCTTCGGCAAGCCCCGAAGCGTCCAGTCGGTATACTCGGGCGCAGAGGCCAACCAGGAAAGTCACCAGGATGACCAGAAGCTTTCTTCGCGTGAACGTGTCGAGGCGGACTGCGCTCCGGTCGGTTTCTGCTCGAGGCTGGGGGATTACATCGCGGGCTGTGCCCAGCCCGTCTATCATCTGCATTCGGATCGCCTCCGCGCGCCGTCTGTGGGTGGATGTTGGAGCGCAAATTGTAAGGCCATCAAGATGCTCTGCAGGTGTGGTTGACGAATCAAGAACACTCAAAGTCGGATTGCTGATAAGCGACCTGCCGCCTCCGGTGAGGAAAGCGCCCCGGTTGTCCGAGTCCCCGGCACGCGAATAAATCTAGTTGGCATCGAAGAAAAACTCAACCTTGGCCATTGTCTTCACTGCTCGCGGCTCGCATCAGTGTTGGAGAGATCGACCATCCCCCGCTGCCCGGCGCTAATGAAGAAGAGCCGCCAGTCGCGACTGGCGGCTCTCGGTGCGAAGTCCCAGTTGATTAATCAGCGATCGGCTGGCTCAATCAGCCTTCTTCCTGATAAACGCCGGCACGTTCAGGTCGTCTCTTCGCGAATCGGCCGCGGCGCCCCGTGAGTCTGTGGTGCCGGTCCGGTCTTGCTGGGTCGTGGTATATGGCCTCAGCGGCTCGGCTGCGGCGGCAGCCCTCTCAAATCCCGTGGCTATGACGGTGATCTTCATCTCGTCTTCCAGGCGCTCGTCGAGCACGGCGCCGAAGATTATATTAGCATCCTGGTCCGCTGAATCGTGAATGATCGACATAGCCTCATTGACTTCGAATAGAGTCAGATCCAGGCCGCCGGTGACATTGATTAGCAGTCCTTTCGCCCCTTCGATCGAAGCCTCTTCGAGTAGGGGGCTGGAAATCGCACGCTGGGTCGCTTCCAGCGCCCGGTTGTCTCCGGTTGCCGAGCCCGTCCCCATCAGCGCCATGCCCATGCCCGCCATAATGGTCTTAACGTCCGCGAAATCAACGTTTATAAGACCTGGCACGGTGATGATATCCGATATGCCCTGAACCGCCTGCCTGAGGACGTCGTCGGCGAGTCTGAAGGATTCGATAAACGGAGTGCCCTTGGAAACGGCGCTCAAGAGGCGATCATTGGGAATCGTGATGAGGGTATCAACGCACTCTCGCAATTCATTCATACCCTGTTCCGCCTGCCGATGCCGCCTTCGTCCCTCGAAACGGAATGGTTTTGTTACGACGGCAACCGTGAGCGCTTCCAGTTCGGTTGCCAGGCTGGCAATGATAGGTCCGGCGCCTGTTCCCGTGCCACCGCCTAGCCCGGTAGTAATAAACACCATATCAGCGCCTTCCAGCGCCTCTATTATTTTTTCGGTATCTTCCAGCGCTGACTGCCGGCCGACCTCAGGGTCGCCGCCAGCCCCCAGTCCCTTGGTCAGTCTCTCTCCGATTTGCAGTTTGACCGAAGCCCTGGAATTTTTTAGCGCCTGCAGGTCGGTGTTAGCGACGAGGAACTGAACTCCCTCGATTCCGGCCTGGATCATCCGGTTCACGGCGTTTCCACCGCCTCCGCCGATTCCTATGACCTTGATGTTCGCACCGTTTGCTGATGGCTCGGGTTCGAACGTTATGATACCGCGATTCTCCTTGACTCCGTCTGCTGGCATTGAGGGCGCCTCCTACTCATTTTCAAGAAAAGCTTTAGCGGGATTCAGGTCCACCCGTTCGATCGGCCCGCGCTTGATGTGTTTCGGGTTTCTCAAACACTGCCAGCGAACGCCAACCTGTGCGACTTCTTAGGTTGCCCGCATTCACCTGAGGGAGTTCTCTAACAGTGCCCGTGAGGCCGGCACCCTACGCTACTATATATGGTAGAACAAATTACCAATAACACTCCGAATAGTAGCACAGACGCCAGCACCCTACAACATAATTTTGCCAGGCTATCGCAAATTTTTTGCCTCCACAACACTTACTCCTTGAATTCCCATTCCACTCCAAAACAACAACGACAAACGCGTAAGTCGGCAGCGCACGATATCTCAACCAAAAATGCGCCGCAGCAGGCCAGGCTGTTTGGGCGCTCCGTCTTTCAGCGAATGAATCTTCTTGAGATTCATTTGCTTGTGGTAGCCGTAGAGCATCACCCCTACCACTGTAGCGTTGGCCGGGCTGGCCACTTCGCCGGACAGCCCGCCGATAAAGTCCGGTCCACCTGATCTGGCCGGCAGGTCTAGAACCTGTTCCGCCATATCTACTATGCCGTCCAGCATCGATCCTCCACCTACCAGCACCACGCTGGACAAAACCTGCCGCTCAAAGCCCGCCCGCCTGATTTCCTCAAAAGCATGGCTGAATATCTCTTCAGCCCGCGGCTGGAGTATCTCGCACAGAATCTGGCGGCTTAGGATTCGCGGTTGCCGTCCCCCTACTGAAGGGACTTCTATCGCCTGATTTCGCTCCTGATCGGCCATGATCGCCGCCAGCGCGCAACCCTCGACTCGCTTGATCCTTTCGGCCTCTGGAACGGGCGTTCTCAGACCTACGGCTATATCGTTGGTGAAATGGCTGCCCCCGATCGGAAAAACGGCCGTGTGCCGCACAGCGTCCCTGTATACAATGGTCAGGTTAGTAATGTCCGATCCAATGTCGATTATGGCGGCGCCAAATTCCTTTTCATCCGGCGTCAGTGTTGCTTCGGCGACCGCAACGTGGTTGACGACGGTATCGGTCACCATCATACCGGCTCGGTTCACTGATGTGATGACATTCTGGCGGGCGGTTATCGGCGAAGTTACCACGTGAACCGATGCCTCGAGCCTTATTCCCAGAAAGCCTATTGGATTTCCGATGCCGTCCTGGCCGTCGACCGTGAATTCCTGAGGGAGGACGTCGATGATCTCTCTGTCGGTCGGGACGCTGATGGCCCGTGCCTGGTCGATCACACGGTAAACGTCCTCTTCATTGATTTCGCGGTTTCGACGGCTTATAGCTATGACTCCGCGCGAATTGAGCCCCTGTACCTGAACGCCGCCGAGCCCAACGTAGACCTGGTCGATTGGCAGCCCGCACATCATCTCAGCTTCTTCCACGGCGCGCTTTATCGCTTCTACGGTCGCCTCGATATTGACGACCACTCCTTTTCGCACCCCGCGAGACTCGGCCCTGCCAATCCCGATGATCTCCATCTTGTCGTTGTCGGTTGTTTCGCCCGCGATTAACCTGACCTCGGTGGTCCCTATATCTAGCGCGGCAATGTATTTGTGTCCTTTCGGCATCGTGATTCTCCGGATCAATGCTTCTTCCCGGGGGCGTTCCTTGCTTGGGAATCCTGCTTGGTATCCTTTGCCGCTTCGGGAGCGGCCGGGATCAAAACTATTCGGTCAGGCCGTACTACATCAATATAAGTAATACCATCTGGATTGCGAATGAGCGCCTCTCCATCCTGCACGCCCAATCGGTTCAACATGTCGACGTCGTGACGCTTAATCCCGTCAAGGATCTTAAGCGCTGTTTCGGTTCGATTACGGAATTCGCGGCTTCCGAGGTGTATGCGCACGGCCGGCCTGGCCAGGTGTATGGTCACGTCCTTGGGAAGCGAGAGGTCGATCTGGTCTATTAGAGTCCAGATGGCGCCGGGCTCTATGGACAGCTCCTCCTGCAACTGGTTGTATACTGCGATGCGCTCCCGATCATCAGCTATCGCAAGCTGCGTACGAGCCCCTTCAGAAAATCCCTTTGCAACCGGTGGTATCCCGGATGGCAACTTGACCGAAGATACGTCCCCGATCTCAACCGCATCAGAATCCAACCACGCCAGCGCCCCGTCGTCGCGGCGCGCAAGGACAGTGGCTTGCCTTTCGGCAGCCTCGACCCGAATGCTGTCAGGCAAAGCCCTCATCACCCACGCTGACCGAACCCGAGGCATGGCCTCGATCTTCTGCCGGATTCCCGCCAATTCTATATCGAGCAAACGCGTCGAGCCTACGGTTTTCCTCACCGTCTGCTCGATCTCGGACTGCAACTGCAGACTGTCGATCCCGCTTACCTGTACGTGATGAAGCTCGAACAGCTCGGAGCCGGTGACTCTGTTGTAGGCTACCATTATTATCAACAATGCAATGAGCGCCATCAGCGGTCGTGCGAAGCGCACCACCTGGCTCACCACCGCCGAAAGCCCCGGCAGTCTGCCGCGTCGCGGCCGGCCCTTGCCCAGCCGGCGCGAGCTCCGGCGCCTCACATTCTGGGTTCGTCCACTTGAATCCCGGATCTTGGTTCGCACTCTCTCTATCCTTTCACCTCTGCCAACGTCATAGTATGCGGAGGAGTTCGTCGGCGACCTGATTCACATTGCCGGCGCCCAGCGTCAGGACTAGATCGCCGGATCTAACGGCCTCTCTCAACTTGAGGGCCGCCCCGGATATCTGGCCGATGTATGCAGCGTTCCTATGTCCAAAACGTTCTACTTCATCCACCAGGGCTGCCGCCGTGACCCCCTCAATTGGTTCTTCGCTGGCTGCGTAAATGTCGGTAACCAACAGGACGTCCGCGCCATAAAATGAACGGGCGAACTCGTCCAACAAATCTCTTGTCCGCGTGTATCGATGGGGCTGGAACAAAACCACTACTCGGCGGCCCGAAGTGCGAGCTGCTTCCAGAGTAGCCTTGATCTCCGTCGGATGGTGGCCATAATCGTCCACCACCAGCACGCCTGATTTTTCGCCCTTGACCTGGAACCTTCGGTCCGCGCCCCGGAATTGGCCGAGCGCTGCGGCTAGCGTTTCGAATTCAATACCAAGGTCGAGGCCAACGGCGATCGAGGCCAGGGCATTGTACACGTTGTGAAGGCCGGGCACCGCGATGTTGACTTCCCCCATCTCCTTACCAAAGGCGCTGACGTTGAACCTGCTTCCAAAAGCGGGATCCGGCTCAATGCCGGAAGCCGATATGTCGGCCTGAGCTGCGAGGCCGTAGCTTATCGCGCGTCTCGTGATCTGAGGGATGATTGCCTGGACATTCACATCGTCCAGGCACAGCACGATGGTCCCATAAAACGGGACTCGGTTCACGAACTTCGCAAAGCACTGCTTTATCTGTTCTATTCCTCCAGAGAAGTGGTCCAGATGGTCGCGATCCACGTTCGTAAGAACCGCGATTGTGGGTGTCAGCATCAACAGCGATTCATCGGATTCATCGGCCTCGACCGCAATGTAATCGCCGCGGCCAAGCCGGGCGTTCGAGCCCAGATGAGCGACCCGTCCCCCAACCACCACGGCGGGATCGAATCCGGCGCTCGTCATAATGTGAGCTATCATCGAAGTGGTTGTGGTCTTTCCGTGAGTGCCGGCAACTGCGATTCCGTGTCTATAAAGGCGCATCAGCTCGGCCAGCATTTCGGCCCTCGGGATGACCGGGATCTGACGCTGTCTGGCCGCTACGACTTCAGGATTGTCCGAGCGAATCGCCGATGATATTACGAGGACATCTGCGCCGGCAATGTTCTCAGCCCGGTGACCCTCCCAGACGGTCGCGCCCATAGACTCCAGGCGATCGGTAACCCATGACTTCCTGAGATCCGAGCCGGTCACCCGAAAAGTTTCCCCAATCGATATTAGCACCTCCGCGATCCCGCTCATGCCGATACCGCCGATTCCGACAAAATGGATGTGCCTGACGCTTCTGAACAGCATAGCCTGGTCTGCCGCTCGCGGCTTTTCTGCTGCCGCCCGTACCCACTCAGATCTTTGGTCGTGCCTCATCGGCAAATCTGAGTTGGAAACCGATGCATTCTCCCATGTTCTAAAGCGCGTGGAAAGCATCGAGCTCCTTTACGCTACTTAATTTCCGGCGGAATGCCCTGCTCCCGGTATTTCCGACCTGCCTCGCTGAGAGTTTTCAATCGCACCTACGCTCTCTTGCACTCTCATGAGAGAATGCTCGGGACTGGAGACTCGGGCGGCCCGAGCACGGCCGCCCCTACGGGTCATACCTAGTTAGCTGCTGCATGCCTTTCCTTTCACTCTTTACTCTTCACTCGCCTCACTCATCCCCATTCCCGGCTCACTTCATGCTTCGAGACATTCAGGAGAATCCCCGCGGCAATCAGGTTGATTGCCAGCGACGAACCCCCGGCGCTGATAAAGGGAAGGGGAATGCCCTTCGTAGGCACCAGTGCGAGCGCGACGCTCATATTAAAGAAAGCCTGGGCGACGATCATTGTGGTGATCCCCACGGCCAGCAACTGCCCAAACCGGTCCGGCGCGCTCTTAGCAGCTTTGAAACCCCGCCAGGCCAGCAGCCCAAAGATGAGTACGATCGCCAGCGATCCAATCAATCCGAGCTCTTCGCCTATGACTGCGAATATGAAGTCGGTATGAGGAGCAGGCAGATAAAAGAGCTTCTGTCTTCCCTCGGCCAGTCCCAGCCCCGTGGTCCCACCGCTGCCGATCGCTATCAGCGCCTGCACAGTCTGAAACCCTGACGTCGTCTGGTTCTTCCACGGCTCCAGAAAATCCATCACTCGCTGAAACCGCCAGGGAACGAACAACAACATATAAGCAAGCACCGGGAGCGCCGGTATGGATAACAGAGCAAGATGCCGCACTTTCACACCCGCGGCGAACATTGCTACGCCAAATATCACTGCCACTGAAAGCGCGGTTCCCAGATCAGGCTCGGCCGCAATCAGACCAATGACCACCGCCGCCACAATCACGACCGGTAGGAACCCGCGCAACAGGCTGTTAAACTCCTCACCCCGGCGATCCACGAAATAGGCCATATAGCAGATCAACGCCACCTTGGCGATTTCACTTGGCTGCAGCGAGGCTTGCCCGAACCTTATCCATCGGTGCGTCCCGTTCAGTTTCTGCAGGAAGAATAATGAAACCAGCATTAAAAGGGCGGCCGATAACAGGCCCAATACTATCGCCGGCTGCTTCAAATACCGGTAGTCCACTTTGATGGCGACAGTCATCGCTGCGAGCCCGACTACGGCCCATATTCCTTGCCTGATAAGGAAGTAATATTCTGAGCCATAGCGCTTTTGCGCCAGCACCGCCGATGCGCTGAATACCATTACCAGCCCAAACAAAACCAGGCCCAGCACTGCCACGAGCATGTAGCGGTCGACCGGTAGATCGCGGTCAAGTCCCGCGTTATCCTGTTCTCGACCCCAGGAGAACTGGTCATTGCTCGCCATATAGCTAGGCCCCCGCCTGTTCTGCCATCGTTAACACCGCCTCTTTGAATACGCGGCCCCTGTGCTCGTAATTGGAGAACATATCAAAGCTCGCGCAGGCTGGCGCCAGCAGCACGATGTCGCCCGGCACGCCGGCCTCGGCTGACCTGCCCAGCGCATCCGCCATCGAGTCAGCTCTGACGATCGGGGCCACCCCAGCCAGCTGGAGCGCGATTTTGTCCGCCGCGGAGCCGATCAGCACCAGCAGCTTCACCCGTTGGGCAATCAGAGAAGCCAGCCTGGTATAGTCGCTGCCCTTGTCCTTGCCGCCAAGAATCAAGATGATATTCCCGTCGAATGACTCCAGCGCTTTTACTGTAGAGTCGACATTCGTCGCCTTGGAGTCGTTGTAGAACTTGATCCCAGAAATCTCGGCTACGAGCTCTATCCGGTGCTCAACGCCCTTAAAATGCCGGATAGCATCTCGAATGGCCTCCAGGTCGACCGAGGCTGGACCAACGGCGCAGAGAACCGCGCCCAGTGCCGCCATAACGTTTTCTACATTGTGCAGCCCCACCAGCGGGATCTCGGCGACCCTGATGATCTCCAGTTCTTGCCTGGGGGCGTCCTCAAGCCAGTCTGGCAGGCGGCCAAGGATCACCCCGTCCCTAAGATAGATAGACGCGGAACCGCTCACCGGGCTTCCGCTAGAGCTGAAATAAATCCGGCGGGACCTCGAACGGCTTCTGCCGGCCCCAGAGCGGCCAGGGTTCCTGTCCGCCATATCAACTACGACCGGGTCATCGCCGTTCAGGACGGCCCAGTCTGATGCCGTCTGGTTCAGGAATATGTTCTGTTTAGCGCGGCAATACTCCTCAAACGAAGCGTGCCGATCCAAATGGTCGGGTGTTATGTTCGTGACGACTGCGACGTTAACCCTGAGTTGCTCGACGTTTTCGAGCTGAAAGCTCGAAAGCTCGGCTACTGTCCATGTCGGCTCCGTCGATTTCTCGACCAGGCTGGTCAGGGGAACCCCGATGTTGCCGCCCACGAGGACTTCTTGCCCAGCGGCGCCCATCAGCGCCCCGATAAGGCTCGTGGTGGTGGTTTTTCCGTTCGAGCCGGTTATGCCGATAATCCGGCCTCTCAGGAACCAGGAAGCAAACTCTGCTTCGCCCACTATCTTTATCCCGCTACGCCGGGCGGCTTGAATCGGAGTTATGTCTGGTGGAACGCCCGGACTCAGGACAATGATATCGGCCTCGAGGAAAAGCTTCTCGGAATGCTCACCGGCCAAAACGGAAATCCCAGCCTCTCTAAGCTCGGCTATCTGGGGCCCGAGTTCCGATGCGGGCCCGGCGTCATTGGCTGTCACGACGGCCCCGCGGGCCGCGGCAAATCGGGCGACGGCCATGCCGCTCCGCCCCATCCCAACGGCCAAGAGTTTTTGTCCTTCCAGGTTCACGCCTGCTCCAAGTTCAGCCTTCTGGCTTGCTCTTCTTCTTTTGCGCCTGCGGGGGCATCCCAACTCCCGCCCACCGTCACCTCAGCTTCAATGTCGACAGGCTCAACAGCGCGAACAGTATCGCGATGATCAAGAATCTGAATACGATTTTGGGCTCCATCCTTCTGGATTGCTCGGGTGGATACATTAGCTCGAAGTGATGGTGAATCGGCGTCATTTTGAAGATCCGGCGCTTGAACAGCTTGAATGATGCCACCTGCAGAATCACCGACAGCGCCTCGATCACGAAGACACCGCCGATCATGACCAACAGGAACTCTTGTTTGATCATTACCGCGACTGTACCAATCGCCCCGCCGATCCCCAGCGACCCGACATCGCCCATGAAGACCTCGGCAGGCGGCGCGTTAAACCACAGGAACCCCAGGCTGGCCCCCATTAGTGCCGCGCAGAAAATGGTCAACTCATGCACTTCACTGTTCCACGAGAGTCCCAGATATTCCGCAAAGACATGATGTCCCGTCACGTAGGTGAACGCGGTCAGAGCTGCAGCGGTCACCATTGTCACGGATATGGCGAGACCGTCCAGCCCGTCCGTTAGATTCACTGCGTTCGAGCAGCCGACGACCACTACCGGAGCGAAGACTAATAGGTAGATGGGCCACCATAGGT
>Ga0207158_1066_pt1 | contig 25525 bp, 24 predicted proteins | sample Alteio_BWMinHeat_22_FD_153512 | JGI IMG/M metagenome (GOLD analysis project Ga0207158, IMG submission 153512) | Enriched cells from forest soil in Barre Woods Harvard Forest LTER site, Petersham, Massachusetts, United States -... | ecosystem: Environmental > Terrestrial > Soil > Temperate forest >... | reverse complement strand
TGCTGCCGGAAGTATTATTGGACGCATTTTGGGGATTACTAATGTGGACCCACTGTATTATGAATTATCTGTGGAGCGTTTTTTGAGCCTCCACCGCCCCACGCCGCCGGATATAGACCTGGACATTGCCGACAACCGCAGGAACGAGGCCATTGAATACATTACCAAAAAATACGGCCACGACAAAGTCGCGCAAATAATTACGTTCGGAACCATGGCCGCGCGCGCTTCAGTCCGCGATGTAGGCCGCGCTTTAGCCGTCCCCTATTCCAAATGCGACCAAATTGCCAAAATGATACCCATAGGCAAGCAGGGTTTTTTAATGACCTTAGAAAAAGCTTTGGAAAAGAGTCCGGAGCTAAAAGATATTTATCAGCGCGACCCGGAGACAAAAAGAATTTTGGATATTGCCAAAAAGTTAGAAGGCTGCGCCCGACACGCCTCTGTCCACGCCGCGGGCATTGTTATCACGCCCACGCCGTTAACCGACTACATGCCGCTGCAAAAAGAACCGGACGGCGAGCGGATAATTACCCAGTACGATATGTATGCTTTAGATGTTGGCGCCAACAGCAAAGCTCTGGGCGTGGTCAAGCTGGATTTATTGGGCATTCGCAACTTAAGTATTTTGGAAGACGCGGTAAAAATTGTGGAGCGGCGCCATAACATCGCAATCGACATCTATAATCTCCCCCACCCGGACGCTAAAACTTTTAAACTGCTTTCCGAGGGCCTAACTTTTGGCGTGTTCCAGTTGGGCTCCTCGGGCATTACTCGCTATTTAAAAGAACTCAAACCATCTTCCATTTTTGACATTATGGCTATGATAGCGCTGTACCGCCCCGGGCCCATGCAGTTTATTCCCGATTACATTGCGCGCAAGCACAATCCATCTTTAATAAAATATTTTGATCCGGCTTTGGAAAAAATTTTGCATCGGACTTACGGAATTTTAGTTTATCAGGATGATTTATTAACCATTGCCCACGATTTAGCCGGCTATAGTTGGGAAGAAGTGGACAAATTCCGTAAAGCCGTTGGTAAAAAAATTCCCGAAGAAATGGCCAAACAGAAAATAAAATTCGTGCAGGGCTGTATGGAAACTTCGGGCTGGTCCCACGCCAAGAGCGAGCAAATTTGGACCTGGATAGAGCCGTTCGCGGCTTACGGTTTTAATAAAGCGCATTCGGCATCATATTCCGTGGTCGGCTACCAGACCGCCTATATGAAGGCTAACTACCCGGTGGAATTTATGGCCGCGCTAATGACCGCGGAAAGCGGCGACGAAGATAAAATTTACGAGGCTGTGGAAGAATGCACGGCTATGGGCATTAAAGTTTTGCCGCCGGATGTAAATGAGTCGCTGGGTGATTTTACGGTTGTGGATGATGTTACTATTCGGTTTGGCTTGAACGCGATTAAAAATTTGGGTTCTGACGTAATTGCCAAAATAATAGAGCAAAGGAAGGCTGACGGAAAATTTGCCGCGCTGGAAGATTTGTTGGTGCGGGCATACACTAAGAATATGAATAAACGCTCCTGGGAAGCGCTGGCTAAGGCCGGAGCGCTGGACGCTTTTGGCGAACGCGGCCAACTTTTGGCCAACACCGAGGAGGTCTTGGATTTTGTGCGCCAGCATTTTAAGGACCAGGATAGCGGCCAGAATTCTTTATTTGGAGCGGGCTTAAAAGTTGGCAAGCTGAAATTAAAGCCGTCTTCGCCCGCGACCAAACAAGAAATGCTGGTGTGGGAAAAAGAACATTTGGGCATGTATGTTTCGGCGCATCCTTTAGATGTTTACCGGAATGTTTTAAGCACTTTGCGCAGTGTAAAAAGTTTAAACCTAGACGAACTAGGCGCCAACATGAGTATGGGCGGCATCATTTCGCGGCTGAAGAGAACTTTAACCCGCAAAAACGACCCCATGGCCTTTTTTACCTTGCAAGACCTAACTGGCAATGTGGAAGTTTTGGTTTTTCCGGGAGTAATGGAAAAAGCTTTGCCGTTTTTGGCAGACGATAAAATAGTCCAGGTTATTGGCCGTTTAAGCGACAAGGACGAAGAGTTCAAACTTATTGCCGACGACATTAAGGAATTGCCCAACGACGAGTTGTACGGTATGGCGCTAACAGATATGCAAAAAAAGCAGCAGCTGGTCCTGCATATGGCCTCGCTGGCCAATATGGCCGTACTCAACCGTATAAAAGAAATTTTAGAAGCCAACAAAGGTAGCGCCCAAGTCTACTTGTCCGTAGGCGCCGGCCTGGGAGCAAAAAAAATAAAAACCCAAAGTTTGGTGAGGGTTTCCAATGAGTTGATTGCGCAATTACGATCGATTTCGGAAATTTTGATGGTAGATGTAAATTGAGATGAAAATAATTGCGGTTTATTTTGGCGTAATCCCGACCCGCCTCTGGGGGAAGGAACCCTTTAAAAAACATAGGCCGCCGCAAACTCCAAAGGAGAGTTAGAAGCGGCCTTGTCTGGCGCAACTTTCTGTGAGTGGTGAGTTTGTGGTGGCTTCGATCACTCGTCGCTACGGTCGCTACGATAGATTCTTATGTCGTCGCTTTCTTTGGGGCGAGCAATGACTCCAACAACCATCACGCACAGGCCGAGAATACCGACAGACCATTTGAGTACTGCCGTTCCCGGGGCCAAGATTGAAGCCAGAGCCAAAACGGCACCGACAACAACGAACAGCTTCTTAAACGCGAGTTTCATTTTGCCTCCATTCGCCGCAAAGCGGCTTGTTTTATTTGTGACCGCGGCCGAGCCTTTTTGTCATCTGAGCCTGGGCGCTTGCCTGACCCACGACATAAAGGCTGACGTCAAGAACATTGCCAATCCAAGCATCCAGGAGAGGGTCACTGCTTGGCTTCGAATCCCCGATTCCGCACAACACTGTGCGACCACAAATGTTATGCCCCCCAGAAGGGCAACTGTCAGATGTCCGCGTATCTCTCTCAAACTCATTTTCCTTTCCTTTCGCAATGATTTCAGGGTGGCCGCAACCGGCTCGTCCTGATAGCGATATGATAGTCACATTAAGGTTTTTTTGCAAATCACCTTTTAAATAAGCCAAAATTTTTGTGGATAAGCCGGGTTGCTTATTCCATCATACTTTGTTATAATTTCTTTAGTTCTTCAAACGCTCGCCCTGTTAAATAGCCGCTTTGGCGGCTGCTCGCATTGCGAGCATTTAACAGGGTAAAATCCAGGCCACCAACCTGGGGAGTTTGGAAAAATTTGAAATAAATCCGCTATGTTCTAGAGCCATAACGGATGAAAAGTTCTCGGGTAATTCCGGGATATTCTGGGACGGAAACGTCTCCAATCCGCCAGTTGGCGGAGGGACCCCGGGATTTAACTATCGAAAGTCGATGGTTAAGTCTTGGGGTTCTTTTAGTTTAAATACATCGAATCTACGAATGGAACGAATCAACGAATCCCTACGAATTCGCTTATTTGTAGTTCTTCGTAGATTCGTCTAATTCGTTGATTCGATACATTTATGGATAATAACGATTATTTAAAAAAAGAACGCCTCCACAACATCCGTCACACTTTGGCGCATTTGTTGGCGGCTTCGGTGCGGCAACTTTATCCGGGCGCGAAAAATGCCATTGGTCCGGCTATAGATGAAGGCTTTTACCAAGATTTTGATTTGCCAGAGCCGATTTCCGATAAAGACCTGCCTAAAATAGAAAAAAAGATGCGCCAGCTGTTAACCGCCTGGGGTAATTTTGAGCGCCGCGAGGTTAGCGTGGAACAGGCTAAAAAAGAATTTGCCTGGAATCCTTATAAAACTGAATTAATAGAAGAATTTTCCAAAGAAGGCAAAAATTTAACTTTTTATGTTAGTGGGGGCTTTATAGATTTATGCAAAGGCGGCCATGTGCAAACGCCGAACAAAGAAATTAGGCCAGATATGTTTAAGCTGACCAAAACTGCCGGCGCCTACTGGCGCGGCAGTGAAAAAAACAAAATGCTCACGCGCATTTATGGGGTGGCTTTTGAAACTAAGGCAGAGCTGGATGCTTATGTGGCGATGTTAGCAGAGGCGGAAAAGCGTGACCATAAAAAATTGGGCCAGCAGTTAGACTTGTTTGTGTTTTCAGATCTGGTTGGCCCGGGCCTGCCTTTGTGGACACCCAAAGGCACACTCATAAGAGAGCTTTTGGACGGCTATGTTTGGAGTTTAAGGCAAAAAATCGGCTACGAAAAAGTGGAAATCCCGCACGTTACCAAAAAAGAATTATACGAAACCAGCGGGCATTGGGATAAATTTAAAACCGAGTTATTTAATATTACCACGCGTGAAGGCCATGCTTTTGCCATGAAGCCAATGAACTGCCCGCACCACACCCAAATTTACGCGCGCAAACAATTTAGCTACCGCCAACTACCCCAACGCTACGCCAACACCACCACCTGCTACCGCGACGAGCAAACCGGCGAACTCTCCGGCCTGTCCCGCGTGCGCGCTTTTACGCAGGACGATGCCCACGTGTTTTGCCGTTTTGCGCAGGTGAAGGGTGAATTGGCAAAAATTTGGGATAAAGTTGTTGAACCTTTCTATAAGTCATTCGGTTTTCAATTGAAGCTAAGGCTCTCTTTGCACGATACCTCGCAGCCGGAAAAATATTTGGGCGGTAAAGACCGCTGGCAGCAGGCAGAAAGTATTTTGCGAGAGTTGGCCTCACAAAGAAAAATGGAATTTTTTGAAGCCGTGGGCGAAGCCGCGTTTTACGGGCCCAAGCTGGATTTTTTGGCTACGGACTCCTTAGGCCGGCAGTGGCAAGTGGCTACAATTCAGCTGGATATGAACCAGCCCGAGCGTTTTGATTTATACTGCATAGACGAACAGGGCCAGCACGAGCGCGTGGTTATGATCCACGCGGCGATTATGGGGTCAATCGATCGCTTCCTCTCTATTCTAATAGAACACACCGCCGGCGCGTTTCCATTATGGCTATCCCCTGTTCAACTAATGGTTTTGCCGATTTCAAGAAAACAGAATGGGTATGCGAGACAGATTTGTAAATCGTTAGTAGGGAACGGTCTAGACCGTTCCCTACAGGTGGATTTGCGCGTTGAGCTCGACGACCGCGACGAATCCGTGGGTAAAAAAATCCGCGAAGCCACATTACAAAAAATCCCCTACCAGATAATTGTGGGGGAAAAGGAAATGAAGTCCAAAAAGATTTCAATTCGCACACGAGAAGGTAAAGATTTAGGGGTTATGAGTTTGAAAAAGTTTGTGGAGAAAATTCAGGTGGAAATAGAAAAGAAAAAATAGTTCGAGAGCCGCAGGTGTTGCTACGGCTCTCTTTCTTTGCGCGTTGCACGTTCTCCTGGCCCTTACTACTTGGCATCTTGTTGAATGGCGATGACTGTGGCCAGTACAGTCAAGCATCGCGGGCAGTTTCTGAATGTGGGCTTCAGACGTTCAGCGATGGCGATGAGTTCGTCGCGAAATAGGTAGTCTTCGGCGGGGCCCTCACTCATGGCGGCCTCGTTGACGGCCAACATCACGTCGACAGCGGTCTCCGGCTTTAATTCGCCTTCCCTTAACTGGTCTTGCACATGGAGTAGTATCTCCAATGTGTTACTTCGGATTCGTGACATTGTTCTTGGCACGCCTCCTCCTTTCAAGAATAATTTTTGCACAGAAAAGAGGGAAAGTCAAACGAAGTTTGTCATTGTGAGGAGTGCACCCGACGAAGCAATCTTTTCTAATAATAAGATTGCTTCGTCGTCGCCTTTTTATTTCCTATGAAGCGACTCCTCGCAATGACATCGATAAGCTTAAGTTAACACCCTCGCCCCATTTTTCCCAATCGCAATGGTGTGTTCAAAGTGCGCACTTAAACCGCCGTCTTGGGTGCGAATAGTCCAGCCGTCAGGGTCAGCGGTTACAAAGTATTCGTGTTCGCAGAGCATTGGTTCTATAGCTAATACCATACCTTCCAGCAAAACATCGCCCGTGCCTTTTTTGCCAAAACAGGGTATGGCCGGGTCTTCGTGGACATCGTAGCCTACGCCGTGGCCTACCAGGTCGCGCACGGCCGAAAAGCCCGCGGCTTCGGCCACGGACTGCATGGCAAAACTTAAGTCGCCAATTTTATTGCCGGCTTTGGCTAGTTTGATTGCCGCGTCCAGGGATTTTTTAGTGGCCACCAAGAGTTTTTGGGCCTGTAGTGATATTTCCCCAACGCCGACAGTAATAGCAGTATCGGTATACAAACCTTTGTACTCCATCCCAATATCCAGCCCAATAATGTCGCCGCTCTTCAAAATAACATCGCGCGATGGTATGCCGTGGACAACTACATCATTTATAGAAGTGCACAGCCCGGCTGGAAACTGATTTTTCTTTGGACCGTAATTTTTAAAGCTTGGCCGGCCGCCGGCTTTAACAATCGCCTTTTCGGCAAATTCATTTAACTGCCAAGTGGCAACTCCGGGTTTAACTAAGTCCGCAGTATTATGTAAAATATCATGCAAAATCCGGCCGCCCTCGGCGATAGTTTTTATTTCTTCCGATGTTTTAATTAAACCTTGTCTGGCCGGCATCAATTTTTGCAATTAATCTTTTCTTCGCCTCCGGTATGCTGCCTAAGGTGGAAATTTTCATAAACGGATAAAGCTTTTTAAAATATTTTACCACCTGGCTGATATTTTTTTGGTAATAGTTAATGCGGTTTTTTAGCGCGCGGTTGTTGTCGTCCGGGCGCTTGGAAAATTTGCCGCGGAAGTAAGTTTTGCGGCTGGTCATTCGGCGCATGGTTTCTTTTAGAGGAATAGATAGATATACAAAAATTATATTGCCGCGCTTCTCTTGCTTCAGCCAGTTAGAAACCAGTTTGGCCTCTCCCAACATTTTTGGGGTGCCGTCAAACAGGATGCCTTTGGTTTTTTTGGTGGACTGGATTTTGTCATGCAACAGGCTCCTGACCAGTTCCGTGGGCGTTAGTTTGCCGCTGTCTAAAGTTTTATCCAAACGGTATTTTTTTCTTAAAGCTTGATTGTGTTCCAGGGAGCGCAGTTCCCGGCCCATATCTAGATCGTACAAATTATATTTGCGCGCCAAAAATTTGCCGTGCGTGGCTTTGCCCGCGGCCGGGTCACCTAAGAGAATGATATTGAGGGGTTGGGGTTTCATAGAATTATGCACTACGAGACTTTGAGGTAAATGCGGAGCCTCCTTCCCTTTTCAAGGGAAGGTGTCGAGCGAAGCGAGACGGAAGGGTTGGAGTTATATAGAAAAATTGTCCAACCCCCTCCCCTCGCTACGCGAGGTACTCCCCCTTGCCAGGGGGAGAGGCTCCGCGGATGCTCAATAAATTCTTAGAAAACGATACTACTTCGCGAATTTTTGGTTTTCATCGAGCTTTAATGCTTTATTAATATTTTGTCTGACCTCATCCACGCTCGGCCGGCCGTCTATTTCAAAAAATTGCGAGTTAGCTTTTAAATAGTCCAACACGGGCACGGTTTCTTTTTCATATTGGTCAAGCCGAAACCTAATTTTCTCTTCGGTATCGTCCGCGCGCTTTTCTATTTCCGCGCGTTTTAACAATCGTGCCAACGATTCCTCTTTTGGCAAAGTCACATACAAAGTCGCAAAATCCACTCTCCCCTGCTCCTTCAAATAGCCAAGCAAAAATTCTGCTTGGCCCAAGCGCCGCGGAATGCCGTCAAAAATTACGCCTTTGCTTACGGGGATTTCGTTGAGCCGCATTTTAACCACCTGGTACAAGTCGTCGTCCTGCAAAAGGACTCCGGAATCTATCAACTTTTTTATCCTAATCCCCAAAATACTCTCCCCTGCCGCCACTTCACGAAGTATCCCGCCCATTTCCCAATAAAAAAAATCCAAACGCTTAGCCAAAAATTTCGCCTGTGTACCTTTGCCGCTACCCTGCGGGCCAATAAAGAAAATTGTATTTAGATTCATAATTATTCAATCCACTTTTCCGTTTTGGCGATTTCAATAACTTCTTTTGGGTTTTTGGAAAAAACCTTGGCTTGGCGTAAAAATAAGCTAACGACCCGCCTGGATAGAAGATCACCCTGCTTCCAATTCTCTAAACTTTCTAAAGGCGTTTGGTTGCTGGTAAGTGCAATCGCTTTAAGAATTATTTTTTCAGAAAGCCCGGTTTGGTTAGTAATAGCCAGTAAGAGTTCATTAAATTCAGTTTTCATTTCTTCTGAACTTTTTCGGTTTTCACTACGAGGGTCAATGTCTTCCTGTATTGCTTTATCTTCAGGAAAATTAGGAGTGCCTCTCGCAGGTCTTATATTGGGATGCTTGTGAGGCCCGGGAGGACCATCGTGTTTATTCTCAGACATAGGACTTTAAAATTATACTTTATTCTACAACTTTTTGGGTTTTTTATCAAGTTATGTTATAATTAACCCGCCTAATTTTTTTTATTAATATTTGAAACTAAAATAAAAAATTATTTTTAAAATCAAGGATATCCGCAATAAACGTTAAAAATTTTGGCGGGTAAATAAAATTTTGAGCTTTTGAAACAAAACTTTTTCTGCCAATGAACAATCTCTTTTTTGAACTCACAACCATTTTGATTTTGGCGGGCCTGGTGTCTTTTTTAGTGAGTTTGCTCAAACAGCCCAGCATTGTAGGCTACATTTTAACCGGTTTGATAGTGGGCCCTTTGGGGTTTTACCAGCTTAAGCAGAGCGATGTATTTTCCGCGCTAGCCCAAGTTGGCATTACTCTTTTGTTGTTTATGGTGGGGTTGCAGTTGGACATAAGCCAGCTTAAGCGAATTGGCAAAACCGCCCTGTTAGTCGGCTTGGGCCAGGTGGTGTTTACCACAGCCATAGGGTTTTTTATTTTGCGCGCTTTGGGGTTTGCGCAAACCGCGGCGTGGTATATTGCGCCGGCCTTGACTTTTTCTTCAACCATCATCGTGGTCAAACTTTTGGGTGAGAAAAAAGATTTACAGAGCTTGTACGGCAAATTAGTGGTGGGAATTTTTTTGACCCAGGATTTTATTGCCATCCTTATACTAATATCGCTGTCCAGTTTTTCTTCAAACGCAACGGGCATTTATTCCGGCTTGCCTCTGTGGCAAAGCCTAATGATGGCAATAGTCAGAGCCTTAATTTTAATTTTAGTTGTTTGGTTTGTCAGCGCCAAAATTTTCCCTAAAATTTTACAGCACATTGGCAATAACGACGAGCTGATGCTGGTCTGCTCCCTGGCCTGGGCTCTGGGTTTAGCGTCTTTTGTATCTTTGCCTATAATTGGCTTTACCGTGGAAATTGGCGGATTTTTAGCCGGGCTGTCTTTGGCCAGAAGCGGCGTGCATTACGAAATTAGCGGCAAAATTAAACCCATTCGCGATTTTTTTATTATAATATTTTTTATTGTGCTCGGCTCGGGCTTGGCTATAAACAGCATTGGCGCTTTGACCTGGCCGGTGATTATTCTTTCTTTATTTGTGCTTATTGGCAATCCTATAATTGTTATGATATTGCTCGGCCTGTCCGGCTACAAACCGCGCACCGGATTTTTTACCGGCGTCACCGTGGCCCAGGTTTCGGAATTTAGTTTAATTTTAGTCACTTCCGGTTTGGCCTTGGGCCACTTAACATCGGCGGACGTATCTTTGGTAACCTTAGTGGCGATGGTGACCATCGCGCTATCTTCTTACATGATTATGTATGCCGGAAAAATTTATGAAATTTTGCGGCCCGCGTTAAAAATTTTGGATTTTAGAAAAGGCGCGGCTGAAAAACACCTGACCACTGTAGTGTTAAAAAATCATATTATTTTAGTAGGCGCGCATAGGATGGGGCATCATTTAATAGATGCGCTAGTAAACCAAAAAACGCCGTTTGTAATTGTGGATTTTAACCCGGAAATTGTGGAATTTTACGCGGACAAGGGCCTGCTTACGCTGTGCGGCGACATAACCGACAGCTTCATTCAGGAGCAGGTCAATTTGCCATACGCCAAAATGATAATTTCCACAGTGCCGGATTTTAACGACAATATGAGTTTTGTGCACAGCATAAAACACAGCGCGGCCTACAAACACAAAAAACCCAAATTGATTTTTATGGCCCAGGACGAAGCCGAAACCAAAATTCTCTATGAGCAAGGCGTAGACTACATAATCTCCCCCCACTTTATGGGCGGCATCCATTTGGCCAAAATAATTGCCGACCGCCAAATCCACACCGGCCTGCAAAAATTACGAGAACGGCATTTGGAATTGTTGGGTGCTTGATTGTAAAAAGTCAAAATAAAATAAGTAGCATAAAAAATGCATATGCATTTAAAACGCTACAAGTATTTTTTCAGAAAAAAAATAGATGAAGCCGCGAGTGTCACTCTCGCGGCCTTTGTTTTTGATGCCGGCACATCCGTTAGTCCTTGAGCCGGTGCCCGATTTCCATCAGGCCGATGGCCAGCACTGTCAGAAACAGCGGGGCGAAAAGCTCCACAGCATTGTAGCTATGGTAGTTAATCTGGTAGGCCGCGATAATCAGCATTTCCAGGGGCACCATCGGCCCCAAAAAGTGGTACACGCTTTTTCGGCGCATTTTATCGATTATCCTCCTTTTTTTCGGACTCGTTCCGGTAGTTCTGAAGTCCTTGCTCGAGACCTTCGCGGATGGCTTCCCTGAAACCTGGATAGTCTCGCAAGCCTTGAAAGTATCCGAGCATTTGACCCGCTGTAAAACTTCCTATTGCCACTGCCGCGACAAGAGAGCTTATGGTCATCACAGAATTGAACATTTGTCACCTCTATTGGAAGTATACCAAAATCTAATCTATTTTGTTATACTTGAGTTATGCTCAAACTTTATAATACTCTTACAAAACAACTTGAGGAGATTCCAAAACAAGATCATCTTAACCTCTACACCTGCGGCCCAACGGTTTATAATTTCGCGCATATTGGGAATTTAAGGACTTATATATCGTCCGATTTGCTTTATCGTGTATTAAAATATGAGGGTTATAACCCCAGGTGGGTAATGAATATTACAGATATAGATGATAAGACGATTAAGGGAGCCATAGAAAAGCATGGGAAGGATGCAAGTATACAAGGATTGAAGGATTTTACGGAAGAATACACCGCGGCTTTTTTGAAAGATTTAAGAGAAGTAAATGTTTTGGTGGATGAGATTAGTTTTATTAAAGTTACCGATGTTATTCCCCAGATTCAGGACTTCATCGTAAAACTTATAGATAAGGGCTACGCCTACAAAACTGAAGATGGCGTATATTTTAGCATTGAAAAATATCAAAAAGATTTTGGGGATTACGGGGTTTTGGTAGGCGAAAAATTTTTGGAAGGCAAAAAAGTTGGCGCGCGGGTAAAAGTGGATGAGTACGAAAAAGATAACTTGAGCGATTTTGCCTTGTGGAAGGCTTACGATGAAACAGCGGATGCCCAAATTTTTTGGGATCATCCGGTTTTAGGCAAAGGAAGGCCAGGGTGGCACATCGAATGTTCTGTGATTAACGACGTAGCTTTCAAAGGCAAGCCTACGGACATTCATACCGGCGCCGTGGATTTAATATTCCCCCACCATACAAATGAAATTGCGCAATCACAAGCCTTATTAGGCAAAGGCAATTTTGTAAAACTCTGGTCCCACGCCGAGCATTTGCTGGTAGACAGTAAAAAAATGGCCAAGAGCGCGGGGAATTTTTATACGCTAGCTGATATAAAAGCTAAGGGTTTTTCGCCAATGGATTTTAGATATTCATTATTGTCAGCAAATTATCGTTCACAGCAAAATTTTACTTGGGAAGGGTTGAAAGCCTCTAGTGTCGCTCGTTCAAGGCTCATCGGCTCTTTGATGGGAGAGGCTATGGGTAGTAATGAAGGAAAAATTTATAAGCAGAATTTTTTAGATTCCATAAGCGATGATTTAAACATCCCCAAAGCTTTATCAGTAGCCTGGGATACCTTGTCAGACGATGCTGTTTTGATTGAAAATAAAGTTGCTACTCTAATGAATTTCAATAGTATTTTAGGTTTAGGTTTTGACGTTGCGCAGAAAATGGTGCCAATAAATATCCAATCGCTTATGGATCAGAGAGTGGGAGCCAAACAAAAAAAGGACTTTAAACAGTCCGATGAAATAAGAAAACAGATTGAAGCTCTAGGCTACGAAGTTATGGACACACCGGATGGACAAAAGCTAAAAAAGAAACTTTCGATTTAGGTAAAAAAAGGGTACGCCGCGGTGCTGTGAAGCCCCGCGGCGTGTTTGTGCTGTTAGGGTTATTGTTGGGTTTTGCTTACCTTTGGTATCAGTTGTTCGATATTGATTCCTTGCTCAACGCCTGCGACTTTCACGACAGCCCAGACGCAGCAAGCTGTGGCAGAAAGAAGTAATATCGTAACTATAAAACAGAGGCTCGCATAGCGCCAGTCATCGTTCTCGCCTATCATTTCTCCTCCAGCGAAGAATTTTACTCTATTGATTTATAGCAAAACATATAACTTAGGTCAAATATAATAAAAATCCGCCCCTTATGGGGCGGTTTAAGTTTAGGTGGGAGGGACAAAGGTGAAAGTTGCCATACTTTCATTTTTGTCCCGTGCTTGCAAGCCATGCTCCAAATACTAGCCCGAAGATCGACACAATAACAATGATGATTGACAACACGGCTCCAAGCTCAGCGGAGTTATCTCTTCCTCTCTCCATAGTTCCTCCTAAACATAATACTATCAGCTATTTCGGGGTTTGTGTCAAGCTGTTTTTCCCCATCCCCCATCTTTCCCCATCCAATTCACAAAACTCATTAAATAATGGGGTTTTTGCCCTTTCAACCATCTACAAAAATCGCTATAATAAACCCAGCACCACTTTTCCCTGATTGGGTTTATCAGATTTTTTAGCCGGAGTAACAATTTAAATGCAATTGAAATTTAAATTAGTGAAAAGTGGTGCTGGGTAAAGAAACCCATATTGTCATTGCGAGTGCAGCCGAAGCAATCCACCAATCATGGAAAAGATTGCTTCGTCGTCGCCTGATGGCAAGCTTGAGGCGCGACTCCTCGCAATGACAATCGGACGTATATATTTTTACTATCAAACTTTATGGAAAATCAAAACATCCAAAGAATGCCGCCGCAGAATATGGAAGCCGAGATGTCGGTTTTGGGTTGTATAATGTTAGACAGGGACGCGCTTATTAAGATTGGCGACGTTATTTCGGCGGACGATTTTTATGACGACCGCCACAAGCAAATTTTTGAGGCCATTTTGGGGCTGAATGAAAAAAATACATCTATAGATATTTTAACCGTGACCAATTGGCTGGAAGAGCGGCATTTGCTGGACAAGGTCGGCGGCTCTTCGTATTTGACGCAACTGGTGAATGCCGTGCCTTCCTCGGCGCACATTACCCACTACGCTTTTATTGTGCGCAAAAAAGGCGCGCTGCGCAAACTCATAACCGCGGCCGGGGAAATTACCAATTTGGGGTTTAACGAACAGGGTGAAATGGAAGATATTTTAGACCAGGCCGAGCAGAAACTGTTTAACATTTCCCAAAAGCATTTAAAGCAGAATTTTATTTCCATTAGCCACATTTTGCACGCGACTTTTGAAAGGATAGACGAATTGCATCGCGAAAAGGGCAAGTTGCGGGGCTTGGCCACGGGTTATGTGGATTTAGACAATTTGCTGGGCGGTTTGCAAAAATCTGACCTGGTGGTTTTAGCGGCCCGGCCTTCTATGGGCAAGACTTCCTTGGCTTTGGACATAATGCGCCACGTGGCCGTGAATTCTAAAGTGCCGGTGGGAATTTTTTCTTTGGAAATGAGCAAGGACCAGCTCGTTGATAGGTTGCTTTCTTCCCAGAGCGATGTGAATTTGTGGAAAATCCGCACCGGGCATTTGAATGACGACGACTTTGAAAAGATTGGCCAGGCTATGGGCGAACTTTCCGAATCTCCTATTTTTATAGATGACGCGGCCGGCAGTAACATTATGGAATTGCGCACCAAAGCGCGCCGTTTGCACGCGGAAAACGGCGTAGGGTTAATTGTTGTGGACTATTTGCAGTTAATGGAAGGCCGCAATCAGGAAAATCGCGTACAGGAAGTTTCGGAAATTTCCCGCGCTTTAAAGTTATTGGCCCGCGAATTAAACGTGCCGGTGTTGGCGCTGTCGCAATTGTCCCGCGGCGTGGAAAGCCGTCCGGACAAAGTGCCGCAGTTGGCTGATTTGCGCGAATCTGGCTCCATTGAACAGGACGCGGATGTAGTAATGTTTATTTATAGAGAAGAAATGTACAAAGGCAAAGACGCCCGTCGCCCGCACATTGCGGAAATCCACATAAAAAAACACCGCAACGGCCCGACCGGCTACATAGATTTGTTTTTTGACGCGGACAAGACTTCGTTTAAAAATTTGGACAAAACTTTTGATGTTAGCCCGCAGACGGTAATGGAAAGCGTGGCATTGCCCGAGGAACCGGTGTAAAATTAAGTGTAGTTAGCCGATTTATCGGCTGTTAAGTTGGACAGCCCATAAATGGGCTAACTACAGCTCCGTTTTTCAGGAGAAAAATAAAACCAATGACAAAACTCCCATCATCCCTCCAAAAACTTATTAACGAGCTTAGTAAGCTCCCCGGCATTGGGCCTAAAACGGCGCAGCGCTTAGCTTTTTATTTGCTAAAATTGGACGGGATAGACATTAACAATCTTTCCCAATCCATAGCACAAATAAAAAGTGGAATTGTGTTCTGTTCAGTTTGCCACAATATGGGCGAGAGCGATCCTTGTTTAACTTGTACAGATGTAAAGCGGGACAGATCTATAGTTTGCGTTGTGGAAGAGCCTTTGGACGCCCAGGCTATAGATAAATCCGGACAGTTTAACGGCGTCTTCCACGTTCTGGGCGGAGTGCTTAACCCTTTAGAGGGAATTGGGCCGGAGAATTTGGAAGTGGAGAGTTTATTGTTGCGGGTTGCGAGTAACGAGTTACGGGTTAAAGAAGTCATCATCGCGACTAATCCTTCGCTTGAGGGCGAGACCACGGCAATGCATTTGCAAAAAATTATTAAAGCACAATCGCCTTCTGTTAAAATAACCCGCATCGCCCGTGGCTTGCCTATGGGCGGAGATTTAGAGTATGCGGATGAGATAACTTTGAACAGGGCGATGGAAGGGCGGAGGGAATATTGACAGGATTCAGCCAAAAAGCTAAAATAAGGAACAATTAAGTTAAGGATATATGGAATTAACAAAAGAATATTTTGATGAAAAAATAGGAGCTATGGGTAAAGAAATAGGCGCTATGGCTACGGACACATCATCTTTGAAGACAGACATGTCTTCTTTAAAGACAGATGTATCAACTTTAAAGATAGATATGAAAGAAGTTAAAGCAACAGTCTCGAAGCTAGATAAAAGAGATAAAGAAGACAGTAATGCTTTTGCCAAGGACATTGTTGAGCTAAAGAAAGATGTCAGGGTTTTAAAATTGAAGCACGCTTAATTTTTAGAATATAGAATAAAAAATCCCGCCGGATTAGCCCGCGGGATTTTTTAGGTGTATTTAAACTTTTGTAATTTCCACTTCCGTGTAAGCCTGCCTGGCGCCAATTTTGCGTCTGTATTTGCTTTTGGCTTTGTACTTAAGCACGTGGATTTTTTTGCCGCGGGCTTGTTTTAGGACTTTGGCTTGTACGGAGGCGCCTGTTATGTAGGGTTTGCCTACGTTGGAGTCGGTGCCTGTGGAGGTAAACAAGACTTTATCAAAAGTTATGGTTTTGCCTTCGTCCGCAACTAGTTTTTCAACCTGGACAACACTGCCTTTGGAAACTAGGTACTGTTTGCCGCCGGATTCGAATATGGAAATCATGGGGGTAACTGATAATTAATAATTGATAATTTATAACTTGATGCTTGGTAAATTCTATCAAACTTTGGACTTTTCGTCAACGCCTTGTTTTTCAGCATAATCAAACAAATCCGGGATGTGCGGGTGTTGGCGTTTGTAGAGAATTACTGTGGAAATGGCTAAAAACAACATTACGCAGAACAAAATTACCAAGGCTATGAGTTTGCCTAAACTTTGCAAAAATACGGCTACGCCGCCAAAAACTGCGGAAATTCCATATAAAACCAACACGGCTTGGCGCTGGCTTAGGCCAATATCCAGGAGGCGAAAATGCAAATGCTGGCGGTCGCCTAAAAAGGGGCTGCGGTGATACCAGATGCGCCTAACAATAACCCAGGCCACATCTAAAATTGGAATGCCCATAACCAAAAGCGCGGTGGCAATTTTGGCGCCTAAAATAATGGAAAATACGCCAAGGGCAAAGCCTAAAAAGGTACTGCCGCCTTCGCCCAAAAAAATAGATGCCGGGTTAAAGGCGTAAATTAAGTAGCCCAACAGCACGCCGCTAAAAATTATGGCCAAGGACGCGGTAATCGGCTGGTTAACTTTGGGCCCGAGCGAAATTAAAAACATGGTTAACCCGCCGATTAGCGCAATGCCGGAACACAAACCGTCTAGGCCGTCCAAAAGTTTGGTGGTAAAAATCATCCCCATCATCCATAGCCAGACAAGAAGCGCGGACAATTGAAAATTAAAAATTAAAAATTGAAAATTATGATTTATGTTTATTACGCCGCCAAACGGGTTGGTGATAAATTTGATGCCCACGCCAATCCCCGACCAAACTATGATGGCTGAAGCAATGGCCGGGAACAACCAGAGAATTTTTGGCGGCAAAGTAAATTTGTCATCAAGCGCGCCGCCAATTACCAATACCAGTCCGCCAAAAATAATGCCTAGGAAAAATTTTACCGGCACAATATGAAAATTAACATGGCCGAATTTTAAATAAATTAACAGTGCAATTAAAAAACTTAAATATACGGCCAGGCCGCCCAAAAAAGGCACAGGACGATTGTGAATTTTCCGCACCGGCCCGGGTAAATCATAAACTTTAAACTTAGCCGCCACGCGTTTAATAAGCGGGGTAATTACAGCCGCGAGGGTGAAGGCAAGGAAGAAAAGCAACAGATATTGCATTGTGTAATTTATAATTGTTAATTGATAATTTATAACAAAAGGGACACGATGTTATCAATTATAAATTAAATATTATCAGTTAATTTTTAACGCTCTGCATCTCTTTCATGCTCAACGCCGTGTTCTCGCCTTTGCGCGCTTTGGGTGTTACCCAAAATTCCAAATATTTGCCAAACATTAAACGCGTTTGGGCTTCCACGGCCGGCAGACTGCCAAAAACCACGGAAGTTATGGGCACCAAAAACCATTGCAAATACATAGCCACCGAACGCCAGGCGCTGTATTTTTTTGGCCTTGGAGGGAGTAAAATCAAATTAATATAGACGCTGAAAATTAAGAAAAAGGTGGCAATGGTCATAAGGGTTTTGGTAACTAAGGGCAGGTTGTAGCCAATCACGCTTTGCCTAAAGGCGTCGCCGCCCAAAAACAACGGCAGCCAGCCAAGGGAGGAAATTAAAATGCTGGCCGTGGCCCAGTTAAAATTGCCTTCCGCGTACTGGTAAAGTTTGTACATTTTGTCCCAAAAGGGCGCTCGGCTTTTTAAAAGCGGCACTACTAAATGCGGATAGTATTCCACATTGTAAGCCCAGCGGCGCTTTTGTTTGTATTGGTTAACCAGGGTTTGCCAGGTTGTGGTTGCTAAACAGGTGTCTAAAGAAATGGGGATGAATAAGGGCACCACCTGGTAGTCGCCGTTATAGTGCAAGTAGCACTGCCAATAAATGTAGCCGTCTTCGTTGACAATATCTTTTTTCCACAAGCCTACGTCTAAAAGCGCTTTTAAGGTCATAGTGTGCGAAGAAAAAGTGCGCAAGCGGTCGGGGCGGCTACTTTCCGTAAATTGCCAAAAGGAATTGGAAACGGAAACTACCCGAATAAACGCCGGACTGTCCCAAATGTTGTTGTTGTAAATGGCAATGGGCTGATAACTGCTGTGGTAAGGCTTGTCCGCGGTTAAAAATTCGTACATTACTTTGGCGAAATATTGGGGATGAATAATAGTGTCGGAATCAAAATTGGAAACCAAAACTTGGTCTACGGCAATATTTAATTTTTCCAGCTCCGGTAAAATAGACTTGATGGCAAAACTGGCGTTGGCGCTTTTGCCTTTAATTTCGCCTTCCAGCCTGTCCGGGTGAACAGTAATAAAAAATTTATAAAATTGCGTTTGGTATTTTTCTTTAATTTTTTGCGCAATCTCCCGGGCGTCCTGCCCGGCGCGCTCCTCAGTGCCGAGGGTTAAAATAATTTTATCTTTGGGGTAATTGCAGGCGGCAATGGCGCTAAGTGTGGAATCTATGACCTCAAAACTTTCGTCAATAAAGGGGATTAACAGCAGTTGGTAATAATTGGTAAAATCACCCCCGTGTTTGCTGCTTTCAATAAGTTTGCCAATTCTTTTTATTTCCGCTTTAAAATAATTTCGGGTTTCGGCGTTCGGTGAATTTTGTATTTTCGTCGCTAAAAATTTTTGGAATTCGGCTAAATTTTTTAACCGGCCCGCGTAATCCAGCCAGTTTATGGTGACCACAACTTTAAATCTTTTGTAAGCCGCCACCAAATGCGTGGCCACGTTTAAGGCTTTTAGCACCCAGTATAAATCGAAACAAATAATAAACAGCGCCGCCCAAATTGGCTTGTAAAGAGACAGCAAAATGCTGCCGAAAAACACCGTCCAAAATTGCAGGCCGGGCAATATTTCCCAAAGGCGTTCGGTTGTGGTGCGTTTTCTAAACATAGAATAGAGCTACAGAACTACAAAAAGAATCCACTACAGATGACTACAGAACTGCGGAGCCTTTTGTAGTCATCTGTAGTGCCCCCATTGTAGCATTAATTTACCGCCGCTAAAGACAGCGCGGCTGTTAGCAGAATTAATTGCGCTGCGAGGCTTACAAAAACCGTTAATGGCGGAAGAAAATCGTTGCCATCTTTTAATGCTTTATAAAGAATAAAATTTACTAAACTTATGGCAAAACCCACGGCCGGGATAAAATATAAATTTTTTCCTTTGCCGTACCATTCCACCCCAACCAGGACATTGTAGTGCAAAGCCAATGTTTTGTTGCCCGGGTGGATTTTGAAGTATATGAATAAAAATGTTATAATGTTAAAAATTAGGCACAGAGCCCACAGAAACCAAACGCTGGAAAAATAAATTTTAAGTTTTTCTTTAAATGATGTCGGCATAAGCCAAAAAAGGCCTTAAATAAGAGCTTGGCTGATAAATTATAGCAGAAATTGGCTATTTTTTCCATCTAGCCTTGTCGCAGTCCTATGTTTTAGATGACCGAAAATCCTACTAATTTTCCTTGTTGCGGGGCTCCTCATTCGTCCCCGCTTAGCGGGGACATCATTTCGTCGAACAATCCTCACTGCGGAAAATTAGCAGTCTTTTCGGTCCCGTTGTAAACTTTTTTACTTGGAACACAAAAACCAAATGACTCCAAAACAAAAACTATTTTTAACAGGCATAATCCTGCTGGCGGTTTTTTTCCGCTACTATCAAATTTTGCAAATGCCCGGCGGCCTGTTTCCGGACGAAGCGGCTAATGGTTTGGATATAAACTTAATGCAAGCCGGCCACATTCAGCCGTTTTACGAACGGGGCAACGGCCGCGAAGCCCTGTTTTTTTATATGGAATGGGGCAGTACCGCGCTGTTCGGCAAAGGCCAGTGGCAGTTTCATATTGTCTCGTCTTTAATTGGGGTGCTGGCCGTGCTGGTGTGTTTTTACGCGGCGCGCAGGCTTTTTTTAATGGGCGAGGACGATGGCGATAAAATGGCAGCCTCCCGCGCCACCAACATTGCGTTGTTGGCCTCCTTCCTCCAGGCGGTCTCCACCTGGGCCGTTGTCATAAACCGCACCGCCCTTAGGGCAAACTTAATCCCGTTAATTGCCGGCCTGGTGTTTTATTTTTTGTTGTGCGTTTATCAGGCCAAAACCCGCAAGTCCCAGCTGATTTATGCTTTGTTAACCGGCGCGGCGTTTGCTTTGGGTTTTTATACCTATATTGCTTTTAGAATAATGGCTCCCCTGTTGTTTGTGGTACTGCTTTGGCCGCTTATTGGTGCGTTTAGGCAAGCGCAGTTAAAAGTCCAGGTAAAAAAATATTTTTTGCCGGCGGTGTTTTTTATTTTGGCGTTTTTGATTGTAATTTTTCCCATAGCCAGATATTTTTACCAGCACCCCGGCTCGTTTATTGGCCGCGCCGGGCAAGTCAGCATTTTTAACCAAACGCTTTATTCGGTTGATGGCGCCCAGCTTACAACTAAGCCGCCTGTGGCCGTTGTGGCGTCTGTGCTGGTTGAGGTTTTTAAAACCCAGCTGACCGGTTTTTTTGTAAACGGTGATTTAAACTGGCGGCAGAATATTTCAGGTTTTGCTTTTCTTTCGCCTTTGTACAGCCCGTTTTTTGGAGCTGGTCTGCTGGTGGCAACCTGGCTGGCTTTGCGCTATTTATGGGCGCCGGTAAAAAAACAAAAGTGGTGGAAATACTTTTTACTGGCGGCGTGGTTTTGGTTTATGCTACTGCCGGTTATTGCCACGGCTGAAGGCATCCCCCATGGCCTGCGCGGTATTGGCGACATGACCCCGGCATTCATAATTTCGGCCTGGGCATTGTATGAGTTTGCCTGCATCATCGCCAAACTCCATAAAAAACTTTGGCAGCATGTTTTGTACAAGTATAACGATCCCCAATGGGTCAAAGACAGCCATTTTGTGCCGCCGCGAATGAGAATTGTAAATTTTGCCCTTAAATCGGTAGTGGTGTGTTTTTGTTTAGCCCTAATTTTGCAAACTTATCTTCTTTATTTCGTCTACGCGGCTAACTCCCCGGAATATTTTTACTCCTTCCGCGCCGACTTGACTCCCGTAAGCGAATACTTGCGCCAGCGTTGCGACAAACAAGACACTTATTTAGTGCTGGATAAATATTCTTTACAGACTACCGATTATTTAACCTCCGATCCCAAAGGCAACTTCAGCAATAAATGCAACGTGCCTTACATTCAGGTTGAGCCGGAAAATTCCTGGCAGCTTTCCGGCCTTGTGCCCGGCGACCAAATAGTCTTTACCCAAAGCACTATCTTTGATACCAAAAAATTTAAGCAATACCACCCCAACGCGCACCTAGTAGAAGAAATCCGCAACCAATTCAATGCAACGGTGATGGGGGTTTATGAGATAAAATAATTCCGATATACAGATTATTTGATTTTACAGATACCTACAGATGCTGGTAATTTACAGCTTGTGATAATTAACATCTGTAGGTATCTGTAAAATTTGTGCATCTGTATATCGGAATAAAATATATGAAACCAAAATACTGGATATTAATTTTAGTCTCGATCGCCGCAATCTCCATGGCTCTAATTTATTACGTCCGGCAACCCGTAGCTGACGTCGGCCCAGTTACGGTGCATCACACGGTAAAATCTGCTAATACAAGCGTTTTCCCATCGCCTATTCCAGAAGATATGAGCGGATGGAAAACTTATAGTAATAGCGAGTTTGGTTTTAGCTTCGATTACCCATCATCTTGGGGAGATATTAAGATCCAACAAGGGAATCGTTCTACGCTCACACCAAAAGATTGCGAGGAGTATGGCGGCGATCTCCCGACATTTGACCCTATGTTTTTGACCTACGATGAATCTATATCATTTTCGTCTGCACCAATTGAGGCTTCGTTTTCCATAAGTCAGGCAGGTACTGATAATCCGTATTTATCTATTTGTGGCGAAAAAGAAAATTTCTTGGATGAAGCGAGGCAATATACTCCCGGACAAGTAAATTTTTCCCTTGGCGATGTAACGGCTGGTTTTTATGATACAAATATGCAATGGAACTCAAATAAGTTTTTTGGAAATGCAAAAAAACAAGGAAGCGTATTAGCGGTTGAAGCTTATGCTAATTACGAACCAAGTTATGGTACTCCAGAGGAGATTGAGTTAAGAAAATTTGAATGCCAACCTAAACAATCACTAAATTGCGGGATTCAGCAATGGTTTAACAAAGGTGAGACATCGCAAAAGGTAAGAGATGGCTTTTCTGTTTTTTCACAAATTATTAATTCCTTTAAATTCACAAATTAAATATCAACCTATGAAAAAATATTTTTGGTTAATAGTTATTTTAATAGTAGCGACTGCTTTAAGGTTTTATCATAATTTAGATATTTCTCTTTGGCATGATGAGGCTTTTTCGGCGTTGATGATTAGGTATCCTTGGCAGGAAATGTTTTACCGGCTGGGGTTGGATGTGCATCCCCCGGCTTATTATGTGGCTTTGAGGTTGTGGCATTATGGGTTTGGGGATTCGCTATTATCTTTAAGAGGTTTTTCTATCCTCTTTGGGGTTTTGGGGGTTTGGGCGACTTGGTTGTTTGTAAAGTTGACCTTTAAAAGCGAAAAAGCGGCCTTGTGGGCGGCGTTTTTAACGGCTGTGAATCCTTTTACCATCACCTTTTCCACGGAAGCCAGGATGTATACATTCGGCGCGTTTTTTGCGCTGTTAGCGGCTTACTTTTTGGTTAGGGCTTTGCGGGAGCAAAAGGAATTTTATAGCGATGAAAAATTAAACATGCCTAACTTGCCGCAGGATATTAAGTTAAAGAAAAATTTTGTTTGGCATTATGTTTGGTTTGCGCTTTGCGCCGGCGTTATTGATATGACGCACTATTATTTATTTTTTACCACCGTGGCTTTGTGTTTGTACGCGTTAATTTATCATCTATATCACTATAAGTACAATTTTAAGCGTTATGCTGCTTTGTTATCATCGTATATCGCGATTATAATTCTCTTCCTGCCGTGGCTAAAGCAGCTGCTATTCCAATACAAGCAGGTGCAGGCCGGCTACTGGATTCCGCCTATAGATGTTTGGAGTATTCCCGGCACGCTGTGGACAATTTTGTTAGCTATTGGCCACAACAATTCCAATTCTGTTACCCAGAAGATGCTGATAGTGGTGGTTTTGTTTTCTGTGTTTTTCTTTTGGCGGTTTTTGCGCAAAAGCGATTTTTACGAAAAGTGGCTGGTGGTGCTGGCTTTTCTGGCGCCGTTTGGCGGGGCAATTTTGTTCGCCGTTCTCGCCCATTTAAAAGGCAGTAATACTTCTGTTTACCAGGAGCGCTACTTTTTGTTTTCCAGCACTTTTTACATTATTGCTCTGGCAGTGTGGCTTGAGGAAATTAAACCCAAGTGGCTCTCGGTCTCGCTATTTTTAATTTACGCGGTTTTTAACTTTTACGCTTTTAGTAATTACTGGAGCGGTTTGGATATTGCCCATAAACCCGGAATGAATGCCGCGGCTAAATTTTTGGGAGCCAACGTTACGGCCAGCGACCACGTGTTTGTGGGCACCAGCTTTGAGTTTTTTAATTATAAATATTATGATTTTTCTGCCTATCCCCTGCCGACAGGGGTAAGGCCGCTGTTGTTTAGCGGCGGCACAACCCAGGCCAAAGATATTCCGCATTTTGCCGGCACTGCTCTGCTAAGCGATGCAGATTTATTGCCTAGCTTTAGCGGAGCCGCGCATCCTGGCGATACCGTGTGGCTGTTATGGACTTACGCCTTTGGCGCAAGTAAACCCGACGTTCCACTTAGCTGGATAAAAGTAGATGAACACGAATACCCGGATGTACGGCCTTATGTAGGGACAAGTATTTATGTTACGGAGTATAGGGTGAATTAGTTCACAGATGCACGGATGGGGACAGATAACACGGTTACGAAAAACCTCTCTTTATAAGGAGAGGTTTTTTGTATTATCCGATGATTGTGCCTTGAAACTTTTTGTCTTCCAAAATATTTTTTAAGTTTTTTAAGTTTTTGCCGTTGGCTATAATAACTTTCAATCGCGATAGTTCAGCTAGTTTAGCCGCCGTAGGGTCAAACGGCAAGTTTTTTCCCGGGTCCCAACGGCTACCCACAATTTTCCTAAAGTCTTTCCAGGAGATTTGTTTTATTAATTTTGCGTCTTTAAATTTGCGCGGGTCTTTGGTGTAGACGTAATTTATGTTGCTTAAATTAACAACCGTATCCGCTCCGTAAATTTTGGCCAGCCTCACAGCGTCGTCATCCGTGCTCCGGCCCGGCATCCAGCCGCCGGCTACCAGAATTTTTTGTTTAAAGGCGACTTTTTTATTTGGGTCTTTAATAACAATCGGATGCGATAATTTGCCAAACATCAGCCTAACCAGCTGGGCGTTTAATCTTGTTGCATATATCCCCATCCAATCTAAATCGTCAGCCTTAGGGTTGCTAATAATCTTTAAAGTGTCCAAATAATCCCGTGCCGGTTTCCCTCCCCCGGTTATTAAAATAAAGCGATGCCCTTTTTGGGTTTGGCTAATTATCAGCCTCTGGAAATTTTTTAGGAAGTTAACATCAACTTGCCCGGGGTTTATTAAAGATCCGCCCACAGAAATTACAAATAATTTTGGCATAGTAGAATTAAATTATTGTCCTAAAAAAGGCGTGCTGCTCGCGGTATTGCCGGGCAGGCTTATGTCCTTTACGCACGGCTGACCCAGGTTGCATACGTAGGCGCGGTCTTCAAAGCGCATATCTATATAGTCTAAATTTTTTACATCCGCGGCGGAAAATTGGGAGAACAGGACTTTTAGCCGGTTTAAACTTTTGTCCACATTGGAATTTAAATCAAACTTTATTTTGAGCCCGTTTTGCAAATAAACGTCTAAATCGGGCGTTTGCATATTGGCTAGCTCATAGCGGCTAACACTGCTGTTTACGACCGCAGGCAGGCCGTTTTGCACGCTGCCGATGAATTTAGACGTGTTAGGCAGGCTGGTTTGCCCGGGGATTAGGTAAGAACCAACACTATCTACTTTAATTAAAGTTAGACTGCTTGGCAAGGTGCCGGAGGCGTTAGGTTCAATTACTGCGGTAACCAGGCCGTCTTGGGACAGGCTGTAGTCGGCAGCCACAGTCTCTATAACAAATTCGTCAACCCTGGGCGTTATGTTTAAAATTAAAGTAGATGGCAGTTTTTTGTTTACGCTGTTAACGGTTAAAACTTTTTGGTTATTTTTTAATAAAAAGTCAATAAGGCCTTTTTTGGAAAGTAGCAGCAAGTTTTTTTCCGGCAGAGGAATTTTTTTATTCAAAAAAGAGTCAACGGAAATTTTTACGGCCTCTTGGGTGCTTTGGTCCGCACCATTAATTATTATTTGCCTGACAAAAAATATATTAGGTATGTAAACCAAATAAACCAGAAAAAAAAACAGCAACAAGGTTATAATTTTTGAAAACCACGACCCGAGGCCTATTTTGGACAAAAAAATTTCCCAACCACCCTCGGGCATAGACCGCGGCGCTCTTTTATACCCCCGCGCCTGCTGCAAGCGATCTTTAAATTGTCGATTTTGCCAACGGATTCTAGAGTCTATTTTTCTTTTGTTTTTGTTGAACATCGTTCTAATTCTAT
>Ga0207158_1065_pt1 | contig 25670 bp, 26 predicted proteins | sample Alteio_BWMinHeat_22_FD_153512 | JGI IMG/M metagenome (GOLD analysis project Ga0207158, IMG submission 153512) | Enriched cells from forest soil in Barre Woods Harvard Forest LTER site, Petersham, Massachusetts, United States -... | ecosystem: Environmental > Terrestrial > Soil > Temperate forest >... | reverse complement strand
TCTGAAAGCCACCGTTAAGCGCCGTTTCTAACGGTGGATCAGAGTCCTTCAATGACACCCAAACGGTAACCATTGTCCGCGAAAGACCACAATCTACCGTAATTGGCACGACGACAACGACGTTTGGGTGTATTCGCATTCCTGCGGTCGCTGGCTTTTGCTGCGGAGCCCGACGCGTAAGCGAGGGAATACCGCGACCCTCGCTTACGCGTCGGGCTCTGAAAGCTACCGTTAAACGCCGTTTCTAACGGTGGATGAGAGTACCTCAATGACGCTCAAACCGTAGCGATTGTCCGCGAAAGACCACTTTCTACCGCAATTGGCATGAGGGCAACGACGTATCCTGCATTAGCTTGCCTCGCGTTGATCGCGCGTTCGTTTCGCCTCGTTCATCAGGGTCAGAATATACTCCCGGACCGGCAGCGGCACTTTGCCCAGCTCCGGGATCAGGTTGATCAGATCGTCCAGTGACAACGCGCCGTCGCGGGGGTCCTCGGATGGATCAGCGGCGCACGGCTTCACCGCGTTCGACCAGCCGGGCGCGTCGGGCAGTTCCCGTCCAGGGCCGTGTTTCAGCCAGGTGCGTGAGTCGTCGCGGAGCGATTCCGTTTCGGCTTTGAGACGCGCATAGGCGACGGCCTCGCGGATCTTGTCACGCAGCGACCGCCAGCGGGGCGACGCGTGCGTGCGCTCGCCCCGGCGAAGCCACGTGGCGAACACCTCGCGCGGAATCCCGTTCACCTCGGCGGCGACGAGAGGGAAGGCGCCGTTGCGGATCGCCGACACGATGCGCGACTCGACTTCGGCGGACCAGGAGTAATGCAGCTTGGACATGGCGGTGGACTCACATGGCCAGCAATCGTTCGGCCGTGCGCCGGTCGAGGGCGGGGCCGATGTATTCAAACCCGGCCGTCAGGCGGGTTGAGGCATGGTGGAATCGGCGGCGGGGTGGAGAGGTTGTGAGGTAGTGGGAGGAACGCAAGGACGGGGCGCGGATGAGGCGCCAGTGGCACGAGCACAGGCGGGCGGCGACAAACGCGGGATGCGTCGTCGTCGAGCAGGCGCGGTAGCCGAGACCCTTCCACAGCGAAGCACAGAAACTCGAGACCGCGTGGCCGATGCCGACGCCCTGGTAATCGGGCAGCGTCACCGTGCGATGTTCGCGCTTGCCGCCCTTGCGCGTGAACTGGTTGACCCACGCGGAAAATGCGACCGGCTTCTTCTCCACGCTCGCCAGGAAGCAGACGGCGGCGCGCGACAGGCCATGGTTCAGATAGTGATGCTCGCGGAATATCGGCCACGCCGATGCCTGGCAACGAACGATCCTAAGTGTGATGGTTGGGCGGGGTTGAAGCGACCTCCGGGTAAGCAAGTTCTCGGCGGGACGGTAGACCCAATCGGGTTGCAGCCATTCTTCCACGTCCTCATGGCAGGTCACGGCCACGAAGCGTTGCCCGCGCTGCCGCACGGTTCGCGCGAGTGCCGCGCTGCCGATACGGGCGACCGTGCGATCCACAACCGAAGTGAATTCGTCCATCACCACCAAGTCCTGCTGCTCCGCCAGCAGTCGGGCCAGCGTCACGCGGAACTGTTGCCCGTGGGATACCACATGAAACGGCCGCAGCCACGCCGGCGGTGACGAGAAACCGACCGAAGAGAGCAGGGCGGTGACATCCTTGATCGACATCTCCGCGGGAAACGCATCGAGCAGGCTGGCGTCGGCCGGCCATTCGAGCGTGCGGGCGATTTGCTCCGGCCAAAGCGCGCGGGCGATCGTCGATTTCCCGCAACCCGAAGGGCCGGTAATCAAGCCGATATGCCAAATGCGCTCGTCGAGCGGCAGTTTCACTTGCCATTCGATCCGGCTGGTTTTCTCGGCCGCCAAGTCGAACAGCCCGCGCACCTGGGCGACGCGCGGCGATTCGCGGATGGGCGTTTCAACTACGAGAGTAGTGCTTTGCATGTTAAACCCTCTTGCTGGAAGCGATCAAGGAGTTCGAGCTGGTGTGGTTCGTCGATGCACGTGACAAGGATGACGTATTGTTCCCTCACCTTCGGCGGCCGTGGTTCAGGCTCTTTGAGGAGATCTTCAAGCGACGGTTGATGGCCGAACGAATCCCACAGCGCTTGCAGCTCTTCCTGGTCGGTGGACGTCATCCGCGCCAGTTCGGCCGCCATTTCCTCGTCGGTCTCGGCTTTGGCGGCAAGCGGGTCGATGGTGAGCAGGAGCTTGCGGGCCTCGTCCGCGGTAACGTCGAGGAGTTCGACGGTGACTTGCATATCGGGATCGATGGAACGGCGTAGATGGCCGTCGATAAGCTGGATGCGACCATCCGGCAGCCGGTAGCCGAGCAATGAACGGGCGAAGCCGACTTCACGAAGCGAGGCGACGAGCGTGTCGCGCTGCGTGTCCGGATGCAGCCGAAACTGGAGTGGGTGCGGAACAAGATCGCCGGCGCGAACGGTGAGGTGGGCGATGATGCGGTTGCGGGTTTTCATGGGCGACACCAAATTGCAGGTTCCGGTTTGTCGAACGGCGGTTCCTGTCCTCGCTGCGACTATATTAGATGCCGTCCCGGAGGGAAACAAACAACGGCCACGCCTTCTCCGGCAACGCGTCGAGTTCGACGTTGAACAGGCTGAGCTGCCCCTTCGCCGGAAGCGGCCGTTTAAGCCGTTTGATATCGGTGAACCGCCAGGCGAAGCGGCCGTGGCTGAAATCGCCGAGACGCTTCTGTTTATCGGACAGCGAGCCCAGTTTCTCCGTTGGGATGCAATCGGCCAGGATCGCGGTGCCAATGATCTGGCCGCGCGGCAACGCGCGCGGATTGAAATAGCCTGCCTTCCGCAACCAATCGGCGACCGGCGCGTCCAGACAGAGTCTTCGTGCCGTCGCATCGAAGACCGCACCGGCGTGTAGCGCGATCGGCCCTCGGTAGTCAGTCCTCCATGTGCGCGTTTCATAGCGCTTGATCCCCAGGCAGAGGAGCGTCGCCCACGGCTGGCGGATGGAGAGGGCTTTCATGGCGTACTCCCTACTGGCCTTGTCATCTTACAAACGGATTCTTTCCATCCTTAAAAAATCGATGTAACAGTGTGATCCGATGGTATACTCGACGTTGCACAACCACTTACTTCGCGACTGTACGAGATGAGCAATGAGAATGATCTCCGGTGCTTTAGTGACCATAGGGGGCGCAGTTTGCATTGGGCTTTGCGCGATTGCTGATGCGATCCACCCTAAACAATGGGTTGATCGACCGGTTCTGGATGCCGCGTTGCTCGCCAGTGGCGTAATCACTCTTATCGGCTTCACTCTCATTTTCACCAGTAAGCGCCAAAATCACCGGTAAGTGCCATAAATGCTGGCATACCCCCGCCCTCCTCCGACCCCACTTCCGGAGTATCGGGAGAGGGGAGCGCGAGCGTCATGTCTTGGCCGGCGACGGCGGCGCGGGAACCGCTCCCTGTTGCGCGAGCGCCTGCTGCAAGATCGCGATCGCTTGCAGCAACCCTTGCAGCACCGGGTGCTCCGGGTGAATCGGATCATTCGGCGTCGGAGCGGGAATCACCGGCGGATTCACCGGCGATGACTGCGGCGTCGGGGCCGGCGTCGGCGTTTTGTTGAGGCGGTAATGCGCCGCCCCGGCGGCCAAGATGCTCAGCGCGCTGATGCTCAGGGATACGAGTTGAATGATGCTGGCGGCGTCCATGGTGGGCTCCTGTGAGTGAGAAGGTAAATCGTGATCAGTGTGATTGTGGTAAGGAACGAGTTCACAACGTGCAGCGCCCAGGCCGGGCAGCCCGCCGCGCAAGATGGATCGGTCGGCGCGGGAGTCATGTCCGGCGTGGGTGTTGGTTGTGGCTTCGGCTTGCGTAGATCGGGATCCTTGCTCGGATCGTAATTGGGGTCGGCGCGCTCAAGGACCTTCGCCAAACTCTCCGGACCGTCCCAGCCCTCCTGGCGATGAAGGACCGTGCCGTCCGGCGCTTCCAGGTAAATCGTCGGTTGCACGCCGACTTTGAAACCCCGCTGGGAAACGATCCAGTGATCCCGCGGATAGGTCTGGATGGAGAGCGCGTCTTTTTGGGCCAGCGTAAGCCCGAGGACCACGGCGTCGCGCTCGGCCTCCGATCCGAAAACGGTGAGGCGAATCTTCCGGCTGTCGTCCTGAAGGTTGTCGCCCTTCCCCTCGATGAGCCGTTTGGCCCGGTCCTTCGAGGTCCTGCGACCGTTGATCGTGCACGCCTCGCCGGCCGGGAATTCCGAGTAATCGACGCCGTAGTTTTGCACGTCCGCGTCCGTCTTGGCCTGGGCCGACCGATCCGCGCTCCGGATGGGCGTGTGCTTGTTCGGCGGGACGACCGGCGGTTTGTCCTCCTTCGGCCCCCAGGTCTGCGTGCGCGCGTCGTAGGCGCGATAGTAGTCGAACCAGATGTCGTAACCTCCAACCTGGACGCCGTTCTTGAAGAGGTAGTAGCGTCCCGGATCGGATTGCCGCCATTCCCAGCGGTAGTCATCGGTTTTCTCCGCGGCGTCGGGGCTGACCAGCCCGCACGAGGCGGTTTCCCACGCGCTGGGAAGCAGAAGGAGCGTGCAGAGCATCGTGTGCAGCATGTCTTTCTCCTTGATTGAGTTGTGCGGAGCGGGCGGAGGCGGCGGATTGAGAAGAATCACGGCCCACCCGCTCTTGTCCGGACTGCCGGCCACCCAACGCCGGTCGAACTCGTCGGGACTCATCCACTCGTAGGAGTTCTCGCCGGGAAAGTTGTTGTCGAGAATGCAGGCCCACTTGTCGGTCAGGTGAACCAGGTTGACCATGTGAGCGATCGGCCCGCCGTAGCGCGGCGAATAGCCGTAGGTGACGCCGACCATCCGCGACGTCTTGACCGCCAACGTCAGGAGGGCCGCGTCCTTGCCCGTGTACTGGATGTAGTTGGTCTTCGGCGCATACTTCCGAAGCATGGCGTCCACCTTGTCGGGATAACCGCCGCCCGGCTCGTTGGTCATCTTCTTCTGCAAGCCGATGAGCGTGCCTTCGTTCTGATACCGGCCGCAATGCTCGATCGACGTGAAGACGCACAACCCGGCGCCCGATCCGGGTCCGCGCGGGCCCAGGCCGCCCGTGTTCTTGAGTTGTTCGGCGCCCGGCAAGTCGCAGGCGATCTCTTCTTTCCCGTCCGGGCTGATGCGGCCGCCGATCACCGAGGATGAAGCCGGCAGCCCAGGCGCAAAGAGCACCAAACAGGCGAGGGCGAATGAGGTTTTCATGGCGGATACTCTCCACACTTCCGAAGTCTTGGAGACTTCGGAAGTCTTACAGGTCGTTGGACGGCCATGTGACTTTCGTGCGGATGAGGTACACGCGCTTGTGATCGACGGCCGTCCCTCGGCCGATGCGGCGGACTTCCGCAACGCTGTAGGTGGTGGCACTATTCTGGTTGGGAATGTACAACGTGTCGGCGGTGGCGCCGACGTTCTGGCCCGGTGCGCCCGCGCCCCAGCCGTCGCGGATGTCCACGCTTACGTCCACGTAAAGCACGTGCGTGTGATACAGCGTGTTGATGCTGTGTCGATTGCTTCCCTTGAGGAAACACTTCACGCCGGCTACGTCCGGCGCGGCAGGCGGAGCGCGGCTGCTGCGGTAGATATCACAGGTAGTATTAGGCGTCATCGGCAGCGACATGGCTCACCCCTGGTTGGTGGCGACGGTCAGGCGAACATACGGCGCGAGCAACACCGCGACGTTGGGCGGCATTTGGCCCGTTGGCTTGCCTACGCTAAACTCCTGGGCCACGGTCCCCTGCGTCGCTTGCTTACGTGCCTTCGGATCGCGGTACGTCTGGTAGTAAACTTCCGACACCCATTGAGCGCACGCTTCCTGCACGCCCTCGGGAATCGTGGCGAAACCCGCCGTGTATTGAATGCGGAAGTTGCTGATGCCCACCGGCCAGATCAGGTCCTCGGGATGCAGCAGTTCCGGATCGGTGTAAGGGATGGCGCGGAGCAACCAGCCGCGATTCTCGTCAATCTGGTAACCTGCCAATTCGTAAGTGTGCAGTTTCAGCTCGGCGAACTGCCCGGCCGCGGTCAATGCACCTTGCGGAGAGCGCAGATCGGCGCTCGGCCATTGGTCATACCCCGTGCCGACGGCGCTCCAACCGCTGCCCACCGCGTTGACGGCGTTTTGCAGGCTGATAATCGTCGGATTGCCGGCAAACGTGACGGTCTGCGTGTTGGTTACGCCGCTCGTCACCCAGGTCAGCGTCAAGCCCGTGCTGGTCACCGCCACCCGCGCCTGCGGCGTGTTGGCAAGATTGTTGGTGATCTTCAACACGGTGACCGGCCGGTAGCGCACGCTCTGCACGGAAATGAGTGGATACTGCCGGAGCAACAGCCGACGGTCGCCCGTGCCGTTGTAAAGTTCGTCGTACGTCGTCTGCACGAAATCCCGCCGGCAGTACTTCTCGATGCCCCGCGAGATTGCCGTGATCAGCGTAGTCAGCAGCGCATCCTGGCTCGTGTCGGTGATCGACTGGATGTTCTGCTTGGCGCGGGCCAGAATGATGAGGTCGTTGGCGGCCATGTTCTTCCGTCCCGATGTTTAAGAAACAAAAGCTGATAGCTGGTAGCTGTCAGCTATAAGCTGAATCTCAAATACTACGCTCGCGTCGCCCACAGGAACTTCGAGAGCTTGATCGGCCTCAATCCCAGCGAGGGGAAGACTTCGTACGGCGATGCATCCGGATCCGTCGCCTTGTGCTCCAGGACCTCGGAAGGAAAGCACTTGCCCGTGTCCGTTTCGATGCCGATGTCGAGCGTCAGGCGGTTGTCCGCGTCCTCGACGGCATAACGCCGGAATCGCACCGCGGTCACGGCCCGCAGGTCCCGACCTTCGACCAGATCAAAGAGCCGGGCCTGAAGGTCGGCTGGCATGAGTGTCGTGGCGTAGTAGTCGAATCCGTCTTCGATGATGCTCCGCGCAATGTCCGGTTTCAGGGTTCGGCGGAATTTGCCCGCTTCTGTCTTGGCGGAGAGCGCGTAACTGTCGCTCGGCTGATAGTGTCGGATGCGAAGAGTCAAATAGCGGTCGCCCCGTCTGCGTGCGGCGCGAAGCGCGAATTGGTAGGTGTCGAAGTACGTCGTTACCAGTTGCTGCCCCGCGAATACCGGGTCATATTGTTCCGCGGGCAGCACGTCGAGCATCCGCCTTGTAACGGCCGGCACGAATTCCGGAACGACGGACCACGTGGCCAGATTGGTCCGCAGATCCTGGGCGGGTAGGGGTTGCATGATGGCTCCAAGGTGAGGCCTGGGGCGGGCGGAATGCCCAACGCCCACCCTTCGGCCTCGGGTTGCATTAATTAACGACCTGCTGCACAACTGACGGATCGTTTTTCAGGCTGCCGGGTTTGTGGTCCGCCTCGCCGCCAAGCGGGATGCAGGCCAGTTGCACGGCGGCGGTGGCCACGGTCACTTGGGCGCGGACGTAGCGTTTCCCCGCGGAGAGCTGGCCGGCGCGGATTTCGATGGTCGCCACCTCGTTGGCCACGTTGATGGCGTTCGTGTTCCAGGTGCCGGCCGTTGCAACGTTCGTCCACGTGGCGTTGTCGGGCGACTCCTGCAACTGCATCGTCGCGTTGCCCGTGCCGACCGCGCCCACGTCGAGGACGAAGAGCGCCCGGCGGAACAGTTGCATGTCGATGCCGCCGGTGTTGGCGGTGCCGACCGCCACCGATTGCGAGTGAACGGGCGTGCCGGCAACGACAACGCCCTGGGTCATCTGTTCGGTGTACATGAATAGGATCCTTGGTTATTGGTTCGCGGTTCACAGTCCCCCCTCTCCCAATACTCCGGGAGAGCGGTCACAGTCTCCCCTCTCCCAATACTCCGGGAGAGCGGTCACAGTCTCCCCTCTCCCGGTACTCCGGGAGAGGGGTCGGGGGTGAGGGCATGAGCGCCCAACGACACTTCCCGGCCGATCTTCCTCTTGCGCGTCATCTTGTTTTGCTTACCCTCACCCCCAGCCCTTCTCCCGGAGTACCGGGATAGGGGAGCGGACGTGGCGTTCTCGCGTTAGTTCAGCACAACAAACGGACTCACCGTCGACGCTGCGTCCTGCAACGTGATCGGCTTATCGAGCCACGGTTGCCCGTCGATCCGTTCGGTCACGCGCCACGTCATCTGGTTCTTCAGGAAGTTGACGTGTTCGCTGGCGGCCACTTCGATTTGCAGGCGGTCGCCGATGACGTACAGGCTTGGGTCGAGCAGCATCACGTCGCCCTTGGTGCCGAGCGCCGGCACTTTTTCCGAGACGAAGATCGGCAGGTTGAACAAATACCCGGGCACCTTCTCCTGCGCCCCGCCGATGTTCGGCACCCACACCAGGCGGCCCGAAGAGTCGGCCAACTGCACCGCCTTCTCGATCACGTACGGGTGCATCACCCAGATCGCCCGCTTCTGGCTGCTGGGCAAGAGGCGCGAGATCATCTTGGCCGCGTCGGCGTACAGGAACGTGCCGCCCGTGTTGCGCGTGATGGACAAAGAGGCCGGCGCGTTGAGCATGCCCAGCGGCTTGCCCACCCCGTTGCCCTGGAGAAACGCGAACTCCTCGTACCAGCCGATCGCCTTGCCGAAGATCGTGTACAGGAACTTCTCCAGCCCGAAACTGGCGTCCTGGAGCAGGATGTTCGACGACACCGCGTAGCCCGACAGTTCGTGCGCCTTCAATTCCAGCATCTTGAACTGCGGTTCCGTTTCGGTGCGCGTCTGCGCTTCCTCCGTCCAGTTAAGGACGACACCGCCGAAGAACGGCGAGATGCCCGACGCCTGCACCGTGGTCACGTCGAGATAGGGGAACTGCAACGTCGCGCTCGCCATCGGCTGCACAAACGCACGCGCGCGGATGAACGTTTCCTCGGCGGCCGTGCTGGTAAGTTGCTGGGCGAACTCCGGCGGCACGATGTACCCGCCGGTGATGCCGCTGCTCTCCGCCAGCGCCGCTTTGGTGGTGTAATACTCCTTCTCCAAATACGAATCGTCGTGCTTCAAGACATGCACCAGCCAGTCGCCGAAACAGTGCTTCGGGTTGTAGCCCTGGCCGGCCGCGCTGTCCGCGCCGGCCCCGAACAGGGCCGGGATCGCGGTCCGGCGCGACTGGGCCTGCGCGTCCTGAAACTTGGTCAGCGCCTGGTTCAGCACGCCGTCCAGGCTCTGCGTCATCCGCTGCGTCATCTGCTCGACGGAGCGGTTGACGATGGGCGCCAGCGGATCGCCGTCCACGGCCTGGGCGACGCCTTGCTGCACGAGCAGGCGGCCGTGGTCGTCGGCGACATGAATCTGCCTGCCGATCGGATTGCCCAGAAATTCCTTGGTGAGTTGCACAAACACGGGCGGGTCCTCGCTCTGTTAGGGAATGCGTTGAGAATCGAAATTCCATCACGAAAACACGAAAGCTGGGATCGAAATTCCATCACGAAAACACGAAAGCTGGGATCGAAATTCCATCACGAAAGCACGAAAGGACGAAATCACGAAAACGCCATCCGCAGTCTGTCTTTCTTCGTCCTTTCGCCCTTTCGTGTTTTCGTGATTCGGTTTTTCCTAAGGCCGTCACACACGTCCGCGCCATTGATCCAGCCGCGTTTGCAGCATCCGTTCCGCCCGGCCGGGAAGGTCGAGTGCTTCCAGATGCCGCGCCAACATCTCTTCGATGGCGTCCACCGTTGTGAACGGAATGTCCGGAAGCGTGGTAGTGAGGTGGTGAGGTGGTGATAGAGAAACGGCTTTGCTTTGCACCACCTCACCACCTCGCCACCCCACAACCCCGTCATCCGCGTTTCCAATGCCGAGGGCACTCAGCAGCCCCGCCGACGCTCCCGGAAACGCCTTCCCGACTGCTTCCACCACGGCGTTCTGCTGCGCCGGCAAATAAACACACGCGTATTCCAGGAGGATCCATTCATCGATCACGAGAGCCGCCTTGCCCCAGCCGTTCTGATCCATCTCCTTCTGATCGGGAACATGGACCTTCGTCGGTAGGAAGCCAATCGACTTGCCGCGCAGCAGATCGGCCTGCACCAGTGCGAACGCCAGGTCGGGCACCCACTCCTTCTCGGGCCATTGATTCGGCCGGGGCGGGTAGAACGTCTTGGCCTTCACGCCCTTGAGGTCACCCTCCTTGACCACGCGCCGCCACAGCGACTTGCCTGCCGGCGGCGCCCAGTACGCATGGTTCAGGGTGACAAGCGGGTTGAGACGGAATTGGCCGTCGTTCATACCCCGCGCCCGGACGACTTCGTGCATGCGATCGGGATTCTCGCTGCTGATCCAGCTCACGTCGCTGCGATCGCTCGCCATCAGATCGATGCTCGCCGGCTCGACGAGCGACTTGCGGTACGCATAGACCTCGTCCTTCGGCAGCGCCTTCAAAATGGCTTCCAACGCGAACGCCTGCCTATCGAGAAGCGGAAAACCAAGCGGTCCCGTGGCCGGGCCGTAGTGTTGCGTGAGGATGCTCGTAATGGGCGATGCTCCATCCGGAATGAGAAGGCATTGCAAATTGCAAAATGCAAATTGCAAAATAAAAACTCGCGTTCACGTCTCCCGCATCGTGGAATCTGCAATTTGCAATTTGCAATTTGCAATCGTCACTCCGCGTCAACCTGCCGACGGTTCCTGCCCGTGTCGGGCGCGTCGTCGGGACGTCGTTCATAATCCGCCGGCGCCCAATTCAACGGCAGCCACGGCGTCTCTCCCCACGCCACCGGCCCCAACCCGCGCTCCCCGCGCAGCTCGTTGATCGTCACCACGCCAAACTTCAAATCCAGTTGCTGCTGCGCGATCCCCGCGTCCTGATCCACCGGCACCGGATCCTCGCTCGCCAAAAACAGCCGGCCCGTCGGGTCATACAGCGGAATCAGTTGCTCGTTGAGCTTCTCGTCCCGCCGCCGCAGCCGCGGGTCGATGGCCTTGTCCATGTGCAAGCGTTCGCTCGCTTGCAGATTGGCCAGGTTGGTTTGCGTCGTCAGGAACGCGATGGGCACGTGAAACGCGTTGCAGATGTCTTCCTTCGTCGCCTTCAAATCCGCCAGCGCCGCCAGGTCGCCCATCGAGTGATGGAGCAACTGCACCTTCATGTTGTTCCCGGCGACCAGCACCTTGCCTGCCCCGCCGCGCCGCAGGTACGAATTCCACTGGGACTCCAACCGATCGCGCTCCTCCTCGCCGATTGCCTGTTCCGGCGACACCAGCGCGTCGGGAATCGCATGGTTCTCGAACTTCGCCTGCCGAAACGCCGCGTAGTCGCTGGCCAGCGCGATCGATTCAAAGCACGCCTTCAAAGGCGACAGCCCGCCGGTATACGGATTGCGCGGATCGGGATAGCGGAAATGAATGATCTCCTCCGGCCGAAACCGCTGCTCGGCCGCCCCGTTGCGATACTCGTAGTAGTCGATGAGATTCCGGCTGTCCGGCTTGCGCCGCGGCGTTACGTTCTGCGCCGGCAACGGCCAAATCTCCGTCGGCACTCCCAGCAGCGGATCGAGATTCAAATACCAGTACGCGCTGCCGTGAACTTCGAGATAGAGGGTTGTAAGCTCCCACAAATCGAACGAGTTGTGGACCGGATTGACCTTCTGCAACAGCGTCAGCAGCGGATGGTCGAGCACTTCCTCGATCTGCGCCGCCTTCGTGATCCGCGGCGGAAGATTCGGCGACGCACGCAAGCGATTCTCAATGGCCACGGGAAGCGAGCGCGTCAAACACCGCGCCCGCGCTTGCCCTTCGTGCGTGGCCACGTACAGCCGTGGCGGATAGGCCGCACACACGCTCGCGTTCAGCGTCGCGCACGTCCACGCCGTCCCCTTCAACTCCGACAGCAGCTCATTGGCATTCGGCTGCCGGTTGCGCTGATACGAATCGAGGAACGAAGTCCCCGTCCACTGATTGCCGGTTAGCGAAGCCGGCGCATTCTTGGGCCGCATCCACCGGGCAAGGCGCAACAGGGTCTGAGCAAGGGCGACGCGCATGGGCGATTATCTCCACAGTTGTTCGTTATCGAGCCGGAGCCACGGTTTCTTGCCGGGGTGGTGAGGTGGTGAGGTGGCGGGGTCGTGATTTCTGCCAGCCACGTTCTCTTCCACAACCCCACCACCTCGCCACCCCGCCACCTCGCCACCTTCCCGTCGCCGGAACTTCGCCAAAAACGCCGCATCAACCGACGCCACCAGGTACCGCAACGCCGCCAGCGCGTGATTGTTCTCATCCACCGGCGTTTCAGTGTCCGCGCACCCGTCGCGCTTGGTCGGGTAGCGATAAAGCTGGGCCTCGGCGAGCAAGTTCGGGCAGCGCTCGGCAACGACTTTGAGCCGCCCGGTCTGCAACCGCGCATGCACCGCCGCGATGCCGGCCCGAATGTCGTTGTTGGCTTTTCGCACCGTGAGATCGGCGCGAATGAATGCATTGATTTCCTGCGCCCCCGCCGGATCGGCATACCAGGTCACGCCGCGCGGCAGCGCCTTCGCATGATCATGCAACGGCGTCTCGCGCAAATACCGCTCGTCCGTAATCGTCAACACATCGTCGCGGTCGTGACACCCCCACAACGCCGCGAACGGATTCCGAAACCCCCAATCGATCCCGCCCACGCGCGTCCCCACCACCTCGCTTGCCATTTCGCGCTCGCAAAATACCTGAGCCGCGAAGTCGGGATACACCAACCCCTCCAACGACTCAAACGAGCAGTCATACTCCTGCGCCACCCACGATTCCCCCAGCGATTGCCGTTCCCGCTCCAAGAACTCCGCCGTGATGCGCGGACACTCCGCCGCGCTGATCCTCACCCGCTTCCACGCCTCGCCGCCATGCGTCCATTCGTCGTAGTAGAACCCCCGACGCCCGAACGGCGTGCTCAGGCACAGAATCCGTCCCTGACTCACCGCCAGCATCGGCCGCACCGACCGGTACAAATCGTCCGGCACCCGCGCCGCCTCGTCGATCAGCAGCAACCGCGGCCCGCTGAACCCGCGGATCGTCTCCTCCGTCGCCGGCAAACACACGATCCGCGCCCCGTTCTCCAGCTCCAAACGCGTCCGGCTCAGCGCCCGCGCCGCCACCGGCCGCTGGAGCGCCTCATACCCGGCCACGATCTTGCGATACAGTTCCTCGCTCTGCCGCAGCGACGGCGACAGGATCAGCACCAGCCCGTCCTTCACGAACAACGCCGTGTGCAGCGCCAGCGCCGCCACCGCCGTGCTCTTCCCGCTCTGCCGCGAGCAATTCAGCAACACTTGCCGCTCGGTCGAAAAGAGCAGGTCCCGCTGCCAGGCATCGGGCGTCAATCCCTGTGCCGCCAGGACCTGCCCCGGGTCGAGCGCCAACAGCAGTGCGTCACGGGCGAGCATGACAGTCCTCTTCTCCGCGTTCCGCCGCGACCCCTTGCTGTGGGTTACCATTCCAATGGTGACGCGGTTGACGTCACCATTGGAATGGTGACCCACAGTCCTCTTCTCCGATCCCCATTGGTCGCGTTCCGCCGCGATCCCTCGCATCAACGAAAGCGACTCTAAACTGAGAGGGTGGGATTAGGGAAGAGCAGTCCTGAACAAAATTACAGGATGGATGACAGTGGCGGACGATGAGCGCAGATGAGACGGAAGCGAGAAAAACGACGCGGCGGATTGGCGTTCATTGGCGGGAATCGGGGTCAGCTGGTCAGCTGTTACGTGCCAGCAATTGGATTGAAAATGGCGTCTTCGTTTCCACAGGGTGGTCGTTCCGTTCTCTAACCTCTGTTGACCACTTTGCAGTACCTCGGTAAAACTCCGTCGGCGAAAAACCCAGGTGTGATCGGAGGTCGTCATGCTCCAAGGGATGGTTCTCGGTGCGTGCGTTTTGGTGGCGCCATACTTCGCAATCGAACCCGATCCTGGCGACCGGGCAGCTTCAGCGAATGCCGCCAAGGAAAGGACCACAGCGGAGTGGAACAGGCTTTCGTATGACGAGTTCTGTGAGTGCGTTGATGAGTTGAAAGAAGCAAAGAACATTAGTGCATTGAGGGATATAATTCGTAAAGATGTCCGTAATGTTAACTATGCTGTTTCGGTTTATAGCCGACTCTTGGATGACGACGCCGCATTGGCTTTGTGCAAGAACTATGACGTAGACGATTCGAAATGGGACGCTGCGTTCGGAGCCTTGTCGCTTCGACCAAGGGAGAAAGTGATGGACTATATTAAGGAAATATGCCACAGCGGAAAAGCATATTGGCGCGTTCGCTGCTATCAGGTCTGTTTATACGCTGGTTGGGATGATCTGGTGTGTGAAGCGACCGACGACGAAACGGATGAAACGCCGACCGAGATCCTCGGAGTCACCGTGGGCAGGGAGGCGAGGTCTTATTTGGAATGGTGGCCGATACGTCGGGCTGAGCGCGCGACCAGCAAGGTGGAGGACTTGTTTCATTCGCTAAATGCCAGTCTCAGTCTGGGACTTTTCCGGCCTGGAAGATAGACGGCAGCGTGCCCGCCGGGTGCCAGGCTTTCGCGGCCCCTCCGTGATAGAATCTCTCTCTGCCGATTGCACCCGGCCGCGAAAGCATGCTCGCACTCGCCGTACCAGGACGCTTCCCATGACCCAGCCCCACCGAAAACCTGTCCAAGCCTACAACCTTCCGGGCCACGCCCACGAGTTAACCTTCTCCTGCTTCCGCCGCCTTCCTCTCTTGAACTGCGACCGCACCCGGCTTTGGTTTCTCGACGCGTGTGAGTCGGCCCGAAGCCGTCGCAACCTGGGCTTGTGGGCTTACGTCACCCGGCGCTGCAAGGGCCAATCATGAACCACTTCATTGGACTGAATCGGTGGATTGCACTGTGCATTACGCTGCTTTGCGTGGGTATCGCGCCGTACTCCCCAGTCATTGGCCAGGAACCCAAACTTCGGTGTACCCTCTATAGAGGAGAGCTGCCGTCTGGTGGCGTCCGTACCGTGGCATTTAGCCCGGACGGAAAGCTATTAGCCGCAGTGATCGAGGACGGGAATATCAAGCTCTTCGACATGGCCACCGCCAAGAATACGGTTGAGCTGAAGGGAGTCAAGGAGGCTACGGGTGCCGCAGTGTTCAGCCCTGACAGCAAGACAGTGGCATCAGCGACCGAAGGCGGCAGTATTCAGCTTTGGGACGTGGCTAGCGGCAAATGCGCATCCTCGTTTGAAGGGCACAAGGAAGGCATCACTTCTCTGGTCTTCATCCCGGACGGGAAAAAGCTGGCCTCAGGGAGCAAGGACAAAACAATCAAGGTATGGGACGTGGCCAACGCCAAGTGCATCGCAACCCTTGAGGGGCACAAGGATGGCGTGACCTCTGTGACCTTCAGTCCGGACGGAAAGACATTAGCCTCGGCCAGCTTTGATCGCACGATCAAGTTATGGGACTTGGACTCCGGTAAGTTGACTTCAACCGTCAAGGGCCATTCGACTTTCGTACTAGCCGTGGCGTTTAGTCCGGACGGCAAGATTCTGGCCTCGAGCGGAGGCGACCTCAAAGAGGCTACCGAGATCCAATTGTACGAAGTTGCTTCTGGCAAGCAGAAGACGATTTTTAAAGAGAAGGACCATTGGCTCGTCTCGTTAGTTTTTAGCCCGGATGGAAAGACTCTGGTTTGCGCCTGTAATTCTGACCATAAGATTCGGTCTTGGGATGTGGCCAGCGGCAAGAAGTCCGCCACTATTGATAAACACAGCGGAGGAGTTTGCCTGGCATTCAGTCCAGACGGTATGACTTTGGCCTCCGGCAGCGGTGACTTCACGATTCTACTGTGGGATATGCCTCAACGCGACTCCAAGTGACCAAGCGACGCCGGGTGCCATTCTTTCCGGGCGTTCGCAACCGCACACCATCCGTGTTCGAATCGCCCGGAAAGCATGACGACACTGCCGGCCAAATCCTTCTGCCCCCCTCCGCTCAATTAGCCGTCCCGAGTCGTTTCGCGGCCCGCGTAACGACCCCATTTCGTGGCCCTAACTCCTTTGTTGATGGGAAAATCGTCGGCCGGGTGTGTGTGTGTAGTGTATGTGAAACGACCGACATGGTCGTTGCCGCTCAACCAAGTCACCCCGCCAAGGCCGATGGGCGCCAATGTGGACCGTTGGTGATCGATGCGTGCCTTTTCCTGCCAATCGGCGTCAATGACGTCCATCACGTGAGGCCCAACCCCGCCAACATCTTGGCGGCCAGGGTTGCTGGTCAAACTTTGACCACCCTCTTGACCCATGTGACCAACCCAGGTGACCAAGTGACGACCCAGATGACCACGAACAATTGGTCAAGAGGGTGGTCATTAATCGAACACTCACGCTGCCCAAGTCTGTTCGTCCTTTCGCCCTTTCGTGCTTTCGTGTTGGAATTCTGATGTCCTCGCTTTACTTATGCTGACTAAAACCTCCCCCCGCGCAGCACCCGCTCACGATCATGAGAACACCAAGCAGTTCCACGAAGAACGGGACCTTCGTCTCTTCGAAGTTGATGAGGAGGTAGTACAAATTGTAAATCCCCAGGAACAAACACAGGATGCCGTGGATGATCTCGTCCTGGAACGCGATGATCAAGAACCAGATCCTGCCCGCTACCATCAACAGGCAGCCCAATCCGACCGGCACGAGCGCGAACGGGGGAAAGACAAACGCCAGCGGAATGCTGACCAGCCAAATGAGCGCCACGACCGCCAGCCCGATGTAGAACCAGTTGAGGTCGGGCATCTCCCAACCCGCCGATTCCTGGCGCGGCCGTCTCCTGCGGCGCTTCTTCTTCCGCTTGCGCGGCGGCGGTTCCTCCACCACCTCCAACTGCACGTCGTCGTCGTCCTCCTCCTCGTGCTCGATAGGCCTCCGGCCGGGCCGGGCCGGCCTCTCCTCCTGTATGTCTTCCGAGCGGTCGTCGTCCTCAATGGGCCGCCGTTTGGGCCGGACGGGCCTTTCCTCTTCTTCCTCCTCCTCCCGTACCGGCCGGCGCGAAGGCCGTTTGGATTCCACCGGCGCTCGGGCTTTCGGCGCGGCGGAAACACGCTCCTCGGGCGCTTCGTCTTCCGCTTCCTCTTCCTGTTTCGGAACGCGCACCTTGTTCTGGCAAATAGGGCACCGCGCCAACTTGCCCGCGTAAATGTCCTTCAGCGCCAGCGTGCTGTAACAACTGCGACATTGAACGTGAATCATGCGACACCTGGGAGTGCGCCTGGGAGGGTTCTGGTCACGTGTTCAAGAACATACCCGAAGGAGGGACAAACCGCCGCCATTTTACCTGCCTTTGTGGCCAAGGGAAGGAGATTCGGCGAATGTTTCCAAGGCAGCACACAAGCCCGAAGCGCAAGCGAGGGAAGTCCCTCGCTTGCGCTTCGGGCTTGTGTGCTGCTAAATAACGCGCGTATTTCGGATCGCCTTGTCTCGAAGACTTCAGCTCCAGCCAGCCTGTCGCTATGCCGCCCGCAATCGGGACAACAGCTCAGCGGTTTTGGAACTGGGCGCGCCCGTGACTATTTCAATTTCACTTGGCGAAGACTCCAGCTCGCTTAAGAAGGACGCGATGGCCTCGGTCATCATTGTAAAATCGTCTGGCGGCAACCGCATTCGCCCTCCCGCACATGAGTAGGGTTCGCCTACCTCAAGTAACACCGACTCCATTCCTGATACACAGCGTCGGTTCAATTCACACACGCCGCCAAACAACCTTGACAGTACTTCCGTCCCGCGCTCGCTCAATCGGGGTGGAGCGGAACGCTCAAAGGGAATGTTCAAGCGCCAGTTGATGGCATGGCCGATGATTCGAAGTTCCTCGGATCCGAGAGCAATGCTGGTTCGCATGACATTTCCTCACGTACGCATGCCTCGAAGGGAAACCGACTTCAGCCCCGTCGTGTCCTCAATTTCAAGGCTCTAAGGCCACCCAGTTAGTAAACGTGTTGCCGGCTGGATCGAGCACCATCGTTCCCTGTTGGGTCGGGCGGACCAAGACCGGCTTGCCATTCCGATAGTAAAATCTTGAACCGGCCAAGGGTCCGTACTGCACGGTGTGCTGCCGGGTTGCCTGGTCGATCACATTCTGCACCTCGCGCTCAATTTGTATCACGTCGCGACCGAAGCGTTGCGGGTGGTCCCGAGCCAAATGCTCCGCGATATTCCGTGCGGGCGTGTTCGAAGCCGCTCCACTCCCCCAAGGCGTCGGCGACGCGGCCATCAACATGTTTCCTTGAACGGATTGCCTGAACCCGCTGCATGTAGTCTACCACTGCCCGCTAGCGGGAGCACAGAGGTGATTACACGATGAATGTCTGCCGGGTTCCGCCTTTTCCGTCTCGCCATCCCCGCAACCTCCCGGAAAAGGCTTGCCCCATCATGTTTACCGCTCCCGCCTGCATATCATAGACGGAGGGGCCTCCGTACTCTTTCGCGTGAGGCATTGTCGCCATGTCTTCGAAAATCCTGATTCCCGTCATCGTCGTTCTTGTCGCCGTGGGCCTGGGATTCGGCTTGTGGTGGAATCTGCGCACTCCAAGTGATGAACTGCGCCTGCCCGGCGTCGTTGAAATGCAAGAGGTTCGCCTCGGCTCCAAGATCGGCGGCCGGGTGGCGGACGTGAAGACTTCGGAGGGCGAGATCGTCAACGCCAACGATCCGCTCGTGATCTTCGCCACGCCGGAACTCGATGCCCAGCGTAAGCAATGGAAGGCCAAGCTCGATCTCGCCGTCGCCGATTGGGAGAAGGCCAAGAATGGCCCGCGCGCCGAAGAACGGCGCTCCGCCGCCGCCGCGTTCGAGGCTGCCGACGCCCGCTGGGACCGCATGGTGGCCGGCCCACGCCAGGAAGATATCGACCAAGCCGCGAGCGAACTCGAAGCGTCCCGCGTCGACCTGGATCTCTGCCGCGAGGATTTACGGCGCGCCAAGGAACTCAAGGGAACGCTGTCCCAGGCCGAGTTCGACGCCGTCAAGGCCGCTTTCGACCGTACGCAGCGCCGCTTCGACGTCAACCGCTCCCGGCTCGCCCTGCTCCGGGCGGGCAACCGCCGCGAGGACCTTGCCGAGGCCGCCGCCGACCGCATGCGCTTCTACTCCAACTATCGCCTGATGGAGGAAGGCACCCGCCCCGAGGAAATCGCCGCTGCCAAGGCCGCCGTCGACGACGCCCAAGGCAAACTCGACGAGATCGACGCCAACCTCGCCGAAGCCGTCGTCCGCGCCCCCAACCGCGCCGTCATCGAAGTCCTCGGCGTCCGCAAGGGCGACGTGGTCGCGCCCAATACCCCGGTTATCCGCGTCCTCAGCGCGGAGGACCTGTGGGTAAGGGTCTTCGTGCCGGAGACAGATTACGGCCGGTTGCGAATGGGCCAACAGGTCAAGGTCACGACCGATTCTTATCCAGGCCGGGAACTCGACGGCACGATCATCCAAAAAGCAGAGGCCAGCGAGTTCACGCCGCGCAACATCCAAAGCGCCGACGAGCGCAAGCACCAGGTCTTCGGCGTCAAAGTCCGCGTCCCCGATCCCAAAGGCATTCTCAAATCGGGCATGGCGGCGACAGTGGTCATCCCGTTGCATGCGATGGATGAATGACCCGGCAAGCCGGTGTGCGCGCCATTGATAAAGCGTGGGACGGAGAGAGAGATGAGGGAGACCAACGCTGATCCTCCCGGCGCGCCGGATCACGACGGAGTTGCTCCGTCACCTTCGTCCCACGTCTTTTCGTCGGAGAAGGAAGTCGTCGCCGTCCACTCCGCCACCATCCGCTTCGGCAAGTTCACCGCCGTGGACAAAGTGAGCTTGACCGTCGGCCGCGGCGAGGTCTTCGGGTTGCTGGGGCCGAACGGATCGGGGAAGACAACGCTCATTCGGGGTCTGTGCGGCTTGCTGCCCTTCGCCGAAGGCGACGCGTCGGTGCTGGGACATGACGTCGCTAAGGAATCCGAGGTCATCCGCTCGAATATCGGCTACATGTCGCAGAAGTTCGCCCTGTACGAGGACCTGACGTCTCAAGAAAACCTCGACTTTTACGCCGGCATCTACGGCCTGACCTCCGCCGAGACCAAGCAACGCCAGGTGGAACTGGTCGAGATCGTCGGCTTGGGGCCGTATCTCCAGCAGCGCGGCGGCCGGCTCTCCGGCGGCTGGAAGCAACGCCTCGCGCTGGCGTGCGCCCTGCTGCACAGTCCGCAACTGATCTTTCTCGACGAGCCGACCGCCGGCATCGACCCCGTGGCGCGGCGCGACCTCTGGGACTTGCTCTTCCTGCTGGCGAGCCAGGGAATCACCCTCTTCGTCACGACGCATTACATGGATGAGGCGGAGCGCTGCGGGCGGGTCGGGTACCTCTACATGTCGAAACTGCTGGCCATCGGAACGCCGGTCGAATTGAAACAGTGGGAGGGCGTCACTCCCCCCGGCACGCGCCGTCTCGAAATCCTTGGCGCCGACATGGGCCGCCTCCTCGAGCGCCTCCGCCACCGCCCGGGCGTCCGCCAAGCCACGATTTTCGGCCAGGCCGTTCACGCCCTCGTTGACGCCGACCGTTCCTTGCCCGACCTCGGCCTCGAAGACGTGGAAGTGCGCGAAACGGAACCGAGCCTGGAGGATGTGTTTGTGGCGCTGTCGCGGTCGCAGGCAAATTAAGGTGGTGGGGTGGCGAGGTGGTGGGGTGGTGAGGTGGTGAGAGATGATCGATCGTGAAGCGTTTCCAGATTCTTCGTCAACTCCGGCTGAAACGCCGCCTTCGCCCCCATCGCGCGCTTTTACGACCCCGCCACCTCACCACCCCACCACCCCGTCGTCCAGTTCGGTCCTGAAACCGATCGCAACTCGAACCGTTGGCGGCGGCCTCCAGCGCACCGCCTCCGTCGCCCGCAAGGAACTGCTGCACATTATCCGCGACCGCGCCACGCTGATGATGACGCTGTTCTTCCCCATCGTCGAAATGATCATGCTCGGCTACGCCATCGACACAAACGTCCGCTTCATCCCAACGGTCGTGCTCGACCAGGCGAAAACGCAAGAGAGCCGCTCGCTGCTGCGCAGCTTCGAAAACTCCGAGGATTTCAAAATCGTCGATCGCGTTTCCACGGAACAGGAACTCACCGAGGCGATCGTCTCCGGCCGCGCCCGCGTCGGCATCAAGATTCCCGAGAACTACTCGCGCAAGCCGCCCGGTCTGGTCGGCGAGGGCGACACCGCCCAGGTCTTGATCCTTGTCGATGGCTCCATGTCCAGCGTGGCCGGCGAGGCGGTCAACGTCGGCAATGCCATCGCCCTCCGCGAATCGTTGCAACGAAGCCTCGGCGACAAGCCGCTCCCGGTCGAGGCCCGGCCGCGCGTGCTCTTCAACCCCGACTTGTACTCGGCCAACTTCTTCATCCCCGGCCTCATGGTCGTCCTCTGCCAGATGATGGCCGTCACGCTCTCCGCCAACGCCATCGTCCGCGAAAAGGAGAACGGCACCCTCGAACAGCTCTATATGACGCCGGTCCGCCCCACGGAGTTGATCCTGGGCAAATTGACGCCCTACCTCGTGCTGACCTTCGTCGAGTTCTGCGGCATCGCCTTCCTGATGCGCACCGTCTTCCAGGTGCCGATCCACGGCGCGTTTTTCACGCTCTTGGCCATGGCGCTGCCGTTCGTGCTCACCTGTCTCGCCTTCGGCCTGTGGGTCTCCACGCGCGTCAACACCCGCGAAGCCGCCATGCAAATGGCCATGGCCACCATGATGCCGTCGATCTTCCTCTCCGGTTACGTCTTCCCGCTCGACTCCATGCCCGTCTTCTTCTGGTGGGTTGCGCAGATCATCCCGACGACGTGGCTCGTGGACGCCTCCCGCGGCGTTATCCTCCGCGGCGCCGGCTGGAAAGAACTCTGGCCGCATGCCGCGGTGCTATGGGGCATGGCCCTGGCCATGCTGGTGTTCGCTACGTTGAAGTTGCGGAAGAGGATTACGTGAGAGGTATCATCCATTCTGGCACATGGTGGCCATATATAATTCAAGAATGACTAATCCTCCCCATTCTCGATAGGCCTCACTATGCGAACCGACACGGTCCGGGCCGAGGTTCAACGGCTTCTACGCCAAGTTCCTTTCCGTCCCTTCGCCCTGTCGTTGGGGAATGGCCAGCGCGTTCTAATCGAACATCCAGAGAACATTGCGTTCGATCCCGCCAGCAATGGTTCGGCAAAGGGGTCTTCCGATTTCTACGTGATCGCGTCCGATCTCCGCCTGTTCAGCACTCTCGACACGGTCAGCAGTGTTGCTCTTTTGGACACCGGCGAAACGGGCTGAGGATACCGCACAAATCTGGTGGGTGCGCAGGAAACGTACAAACTAACGCCGATCCGCCGTTCGTCGGTTTCCAAGCACTTTCCCGCAGCGAACTCTCAGCACCTTCTCGACATTCACCCATCCTGTCGGTTATCCTAACAATCCTTAGACACGATCTCAGCCGGGATTTCCCTCCCACCAGAAAGGACATCCATGCGCCAGCTTCTCTTGATTTCCACGGTCATTCTCTGCTTGGCTTCGTCGCCCGTTTTCGCCGATCCGCCCAAGCCCCTGGTTGCCGGCCTGAACAATCCCTGCTCCACCGCCTTCGATGTGGACGGAAAGATCTACGTCACCGAAATGGGAGAGATCGGCAAAGACGGCGGCGGCAGGGTTCTCCTTCTCGACAAAGGCAAGGCCGTGCCCTTCGCCACCGGCCTGGATGACCCTTCCGGCATCGTCGCATTTCAGGGCTGGCTCTTCGTCGCCGACAAGAATCGTATCTGGCGCATCGACCGCAAGGGAAAAGCGCAGGTCCTTGCCGCCGCCACCGCGTTTCCCTCTCCGCCGCAACTCTTGACCGGCCTTGCCGTCGATGAGCAGGGCACGCTCTACGTCGCCGACTCCGGCAACGTATCCGTTGACTCCGGCACCGCGGTCTACCGCATCGACCCCAAGGGTAAAGTTAGCCTCGTCGCTAGCGCCGAGAAGAACGCCGCCTTGCAGGCTCCCGCCGCCCTCACGATGGACGGCATGTCGTTTCTCTTGGTCGTCGATTCGCGCTCCGGCGAACTCCTGCGCATCAAGCTCGCCGACGGCACGTCCGAAAAACTCGCTGACGGTCTCGGCAATCCCTCGGGCATCGCCTGGGACTACTTCGGCCGGCTCTACATCAGCGACCGCAAATCGGGTCGAGTATCCGTGATTCCTCGTCCCGGTGACAAGCCCGTGTCATGCGTCGATGGCTTCAAGGCCCCCGCCGGCCTCGGCCTCGACCCCACCGGCAAATCCATCCTCGTCGCCGACGCGAAGGAAGGCACCGTCACCGCCATCCCCGCCTCCATCCCCGGCCAGGAGGTAGACGAAACTCCGCTCGCTCTCGAACCTGCAGTCGCCTTCCCCGACCTCCAGTGGACCGGCTGGAAAGGCACCACCTCCAAAGGCCAGCCGAACCCCCTACGCCCCCTCGTCCTCACCCACGCCGGCGACGGCTCCAACCGCGTCTTCGTCGCCACCGAGCACGGCGTCATCCACGTCTTCCCCAATAACCAGAAAGCCGACAAGACAAAGGTCTTTCTCGACTTGCAGGACCGCGTCGTCTACGACGACAACCAGAACGAAGAAGGCTTCCTCGGCCTGGCGTTCCATCCCGACTACAAGAAAAACGGCGAATTCTTCGTCTTCTACACCACCAAGAAGGCCAAGCTCACCAACGTCATCTCCCGCTTCCGCGTCAGCAAGGACGACCCCGACAAGGCCGACCCCGATTCCGAGGAGGAACTCTTCCGCATCACCAAACCCTACTGGAACCACGACGGCGGCACTCTCTGCTTCGGCCCCGACGGCTTCCTCTACATCGCCGTCGGCGACGGCGGCCTCGCCAACGACCCCCACGACAACGGCCAAAACTTGAAGACCCTCCTCGGCAAGGTCCTCCGCATCGACATCGATCACAAAAGCAAAGACAAAAACTACGCCATCCCCAAGGACAACCCCTTCCTCGACAAGGACGGCGCCCGCCCCGAAATCTACGCCTACGGCCTGCGCAACATCTGGCGCATGGCCTTCGACAAGAAAACCGGCAAACTCTGGGCCTCCGACGTCGGCCAAAACCTCTACGAGGAAATCGACCTCATCGTCGCCGGCGGCAACTACGGCTGGAACCTCCGCGAAGGCCTGCACCCTTTCGGCCCCAAGGGCGTCGGCCCGCGTAAGGACCTGATCGAGCCCATCTGGGAGTACCACCACGACGTCGGCAAGTCCAACACCGGCGGCCTCGTCTACCGCGGCACGCGCTTCCCCGACCTGGAAGGCGCCTACGTCTACGGCGATTACGTCTCCAACAAGATCTGGGCCCTCCGCTACGACGACGCCAAGAAACGCGTCACCGCCAACCAGCCGATCCACGGCAACAAAGTCCCCATCATGTCCTTCGGCGAGGATGAGAAGGGCGAAATCTACTTCATGACCTATTCGGCGACAGGGAAGGGCATCTACTGGTTCGTCAAGACGGACGCTGGCAAACGACCTTAGGCCGGAATTCCAATCCGTCCCAAATCCGGCCGCGTAACCGTCTGGTTCCGATTACGCTGAATGCTTAGAGCGATGGTCCACGTCGAAAAGGAACGGGTTTATTTCGGCCACGGGAAGATATGTATGGGAGAATGCAAAAGAGTTGCCTGGAGGAGCAATGTTTAATATGGGCGTATCGTGGTGCAACAGGTAGGACATCATAACTCATTAGGCCGCCGCCAGAATAATGGCCCGCGCAGGATCAGTCGACTATGACTTTCCGTTTGAGCGGCAAGCACATCCGGTAACCAATCCGGTTTGCGCGTAGCCGTGCCCAAAGGAGAATCAACATGTCAAGAAACGCTTGTCCATCCATTAGCCAGAAGCCGCGTTACCTTGGCGCGCCCACGATACATTTGCTGACATTCGTAACAACCCTTATTTGTCTTTTGTGCATATTGTCGTGCCGAAAGGATGGTGACTCATTGCCGAATGCCAACCCGGATTTTTCATACGTAAATGATTTACCAACTCATTCGCCGGAGCAACGAAAAAGGGATCTGGTCGACCTGCTTGCTGAGGCCGAGCACGATCGAACACTGACTAAGAAAGACGTGGAATCCAGATTGGGAATGCCCGACTCTGTCCACCCGACCGGCTCGAAGCAATACTCAGACAAAATTATTTTGACCGGCTATGTCTATGATTTACCTCCAGGCGAGTATACCCTACCTAATTCGCAAAAGGTCTCGTTTCAGTCTGGTGGTCGGGCACACTTTACTTTTACTTTCGACGAGCGAACGACCTATGGTTCAGATGGCCGGCCAATAAAGGTCCGCGACGATACCGCGCCATTAGTACTCATTGAGCTTGAAATCGCAGATGATGAGCGCTATCCCCACATCTTTCGAAGCATATGGAGCTGGCGCCGTGGAAACTGAGAAGTTCGAGGGGAAAATCGGGAAAATCGGGGGGAAATTGGGGGAAATTGGTGACGCTCTATCCAACCGCCTTCCGGGCATAACATTCGGTCGAAAATGACCAAATGGGGGCTGGCTGGTTCTCCCAGGTGACGTAAGTCAATTACAGTCGAAGGTCCTCTTAGCCCGCCAATCGCCCCGTTTGTGCGTCATTGAGGGACTCTCATTC
>Ga0207158_1019_pt2 | contig 26161 bp, 16 predicted proteins | sample Alteio_BWMinHeat_22_FD_153512 | JGI IMG/M metagenome (GOLD analysis project Ga0207158, IMG submission 153512) | Enriched cells from forest soil in Barre Woods Harvard Forest LTER site, Petersham, Massachusetts, United States -... | ecosystem: Environmental > Terrestrial > Soil > Temperate forest >... | reverse complement strand
GTTTATGACAATTCCGGTCCGACCTTCGATACCTGGGGAACGGTGGAGGTGAATTGCAGCCACATGGACATGAACGGCAATCCCTGGACGTCTTTCTGATGAGCCTTTAGACCCAATTATTTTTGGCCCTCCGTCCTATAGAATATTCCGCGGCGATAGAGTAAAACATACCTATTATGAAGGCGTTCGTATTATCCTCACGTTCCGCCCTCTTCATCGGGGTCATCTTGCTGTGCGGCACGTCCGCTCGAGCGGATATCGACCCTGATGAAAGAGCCCAGCAGAGCGTCATCCCGGCGGCCGTCCGCGACGTCATCCGCGATGAATTCCCCGGCTTCGCCCTGCCCACAGAGGCCGACCTGCACGGGCGCTGGAGCGACTTCGCCACGCGCTATTCCTGGCTGCCCTATCTGGCCTCCGGCGATTTTAATGACGATGGTATCAAGGACTACGCCGCGCTTCTCGTCGGCACCAACGAATGGAAGTTTGTCATTTTTCAGAGCGCTGAAGGCGGCGGCTACGCGCCGGTCATCCTGCAGACCGGTGCAATTCCGGGGAGCGGCTATTTTCGCTATCCCATGGCGCTGGAAATTAAAACCGTGCTGAAAGATCAGACGTTCGCCCCCGAGGGCAGCGATGGTATTGTTCAATATACCGTCAAACATGACAGCATCGAACTTCGCGACAGCAATCGTGGGACCTGGCTCTTCCAATACGCGAACGGCCGCTACACCGATTTTATGTGGTCCCGCGGCCCCACCCTCGGCTTCAACAATCACTACTAATCCCCCCGTAAAAAGTTGCTTTTTCCTTGATTTGGTGGTACACATTCTTTCAAGGAACCATGGACAGAAAACTCCTCTTGTCGCTGGGTCTGGCGGTGATCCTGGGCGTGACGACCCGGGCCTTTGCCGATCCGGAGGTTTCCGGCGCCGATCTCTGCCGGAAGAATTTCGATTCCTACAAAGATCGCCTCGCCAAAAACCCGGATGATGGCCAGGGATGGGCTGAATTCCGCGCCTGCGTTTCGGAACTTAAGCGATGGAATGAGGGGCAAGAGGTCGCCTCCATAGGCATTCAGCAGAGGCCCCAGCGCTTTGAACCTCATTTGATACTCGGTATCGCGCTTCTGCACGGCAAGGAATATCAGAAAGCCTGCGATGAATTCCAGACCGCCACGGAGCTCAAACCCGACCAGGCTCAGCCGTTTTACTACCTGGGGATGGCCAAACTCTTCCTGAACCATCCGGCCGAAGCGGCCGAGTCCGCGGAGAAAGCCACGCAGTTGGAACCGAAAAACGCCACCTATGAAAGCCAGCTGGCATACGCTGATTTCCTTTTGGAGGATAACGCGAAATCCGAAGAGGCCGCGAAAAGGGCGATTGCACTGGATCCGAACAATATCGCGGCGTATAAGGTTCTGGGCAACCTTTATGAGCGGGAAGGCCGCCAGGCCGAATCGGATCAGGCCTTTGAAAACGCGATGCATGCCAACGGCCGCACGGCGACAACTCCGATGGTGCCCCGACCTATTTCCTCGCTTCCCGGGATGGCGCCGGCGCCCGTCGGTTCGCAACCCCCCGTTCCAATCCCCCGAAGCGGCGGAGGCGCTCCACCCCCTGTCATGGCCGAGTCGCCCATCCCGGAGACGAGCGATGCCGCCGACACCATCAAATCCCAATGGGCCGCCATGCGGGAAGCCGTGGCTCAAAGCCACATGGAAAAGGCGCTCTCCTATTTCTCGGATTATGCGGACACCCGGACCTTGTACCGCCAGTCCTTTGAAAAACTTGGCGTGACCCGGGTTCAGGGTATGATGGCCGCGCTGGGCGACATCGAAGACTGCGATGTCGTGATCGCCGTGGCCAATTGCAAGGCGCCCATTTCAATCCGCCCGGGGGAAATGGCGGACGCCACGATTCGTTTCGAGCGCAACACCGACAACGTCTGGCGCATCCGTTCCTTCTAACGTGCCCACCCGCTGGCAACCTCATTATCAATGGCTCAAGCGCTACAGCAATGTCCTCTTCTTCATTGCGGGGTTTATCTTTGACGTTTTCACGCTCAAGCGGATTGATTCCGTCATCGACCTGGTGTATCAGAGCGTTTATCTGGCGGCGGTTACGTGGCTTCTGGTGCGGCAGGTACGCTTTGAGCGGGGTCTATGGCAGCCCCGGGGGTGGGTGGCCAAGGCCTGGCATTATGAAACGGAAGCCGTCCATTTCTTCTACGGGGGATTGCTCAGCGCCTATGCGATCTTCTATTTCAAAAGCAGCGCCGGTTCGCGGCCACTTTTTTTCCTTCTCCTGGTCATCCTTCTGCTCGTGGCAAACGAAATGCCGCAGGTGCGCAAAGCCGGCTCCTATATGCGGCTCGGTCTTCACGCCTTCTGCGTTATTTCGTTCCTGAATTATCTCCTTCCAGTTTTGATCGGACGAATGGGAACCTGGGTCTTTGCGCTGGCGGCGCTTTTGAGCGTAGCGGCTTCCGCCGCTCTGGTGAAACGGCTGGCCAAGCTGATGCCAGATCCGAACAAAGCGCTTTGGTCTCTGGGCTGGTCGCCGGCCCTGGTACTCGGGCTGATCGTGACCTTTTATGCTTACAAATTAATCCCCCCGGTGCCTCTGTCCCTGCAGTACGTGGGGATTTACCACGATATCCAAAGGGACAATGGCGCCTTCCGACTGATCTATGAGCACCCCCCCTGGTACCGCTTCTGGCAGCGGGATGACCGGCCTTTCCTGGCGCGGCCAGGGGATCGGATCATCTGCTTTATGCGGATATTCGGCCCCAGACGGTTCAAACATCAGGTCTATATGCGCTGGGACTTTCAAAGCCCGGGGGTCCATCGCACCCTGACTTCCGACCGAATTCCGTTGCCTATTTATGGCGGCCGGGGCGAGGGCTATCGGGGATACACCGTCAAAACTAATTTCGAACCGGGCCATTGGGAGGTCGATGCGGAAACTGAGGATGGCCGCTCCATTGGAAGCGTTTCCTTTGACGTGGAAGCCGACCTCTCCACGGATGAGCGAAAATGGGCCGAAAGGCGCATGTGAATCACTCAAAATCAATTGAATTGCGGCTGGGCTGGGTGTACATCTGTCTATGCGGCGAATGCTAGTGCTTCTGTTGGTCGCGGGGGTGGCGGGTTATAGTCAGGCAGAATGTTCTTACTTCAGGACCAGCTTCAAGTTACTGAAATGTAAGCTCGACAACCCTCAGCCGCAGAAGCTCCCTGGAATAACCCCGCCCCCCTCCGATGATGCGCCGCTTCAATTGGATGAGCAGGAGGGGCCGGTGGTCCGGGTGGTCTGCACCTGCGATTACAGCCTTTCCGGGTCTTCGCCGCTTTGCGATTTTGACCGAACGGAAGAACAGACGTCGCTTATTCCCACCCCGGACGTAAACGCCACCTGCCGCGAAGGGAACAGCCTCTGCGACCCCATCTGTCAGAAAAACGTAACTAATTAAGGGGGTAACCCCTATTTACAGGGTTTGAAGTAGGGATTGTTCTGCCAGGAAGCAGGTATGGTAGTCGATACGGGAATATTGCCAGCCAAATTCTGATTCGCTAATTGTTGATTGACCGGAACATTGCCTGGAGGGCAAAAAGCAGAGGCGCCGTTACTAAAAACACAGACAGCCGAAGGAACACCCGAGGGAACAACCGGAATGCCGTCCGATTGCCTGATCTGCATCGCCTGGGAAGGGGCCCAATGCAAGTAGTCCACGGCGTAATCTTTAGGGCGCAGCCTATAAATACCCGCCATCTCGTAGTTATAGTTAAAGTTCTCCTGCTGAACAAAGGTAGCAGCTTGCTGAGGAGTCATATTTGCCGTAAAGGCACTCCAATCACAAGTGCCGTCCGCAAGCTGTAGCGGGTGATCCGGAGTAGCATTCATCTCGGCCGCAGTGAGTCCATGATTCACGGGCTGCTGGGCGATCTGTTGCCCATAGTAGCCACCTGAAACAACGCGTTGGCCCATAGCGTTCGTGGTAGGAGTCCCATAGTAGAACTTGTAAGCATCGGCAAATCCCACTGCGGACGGACCCTGTTGCAGAATTAGTTCAGCGGTTTGTGCATCCATCGCCGAAGCGGAACCGCGTCCCGCCATCAGCAATGCCGCCGACAGACCAGCCAGCTTTAAACCGCTCAGGAATTTTTCAGTAATTTTCATGGGAGTTCTCCTTGCTTCTATTATGACTCCGGCGGGTTACAGGCAGGTAAATCGTCTGTTAACTTCAGGTTAAATCGTCTTGCCCGAAGGGCCCAACACAGCAGCAGCCGCCTGAAGTTGTCAGGCGGCTGCTTGTGTGATTTTAAAGCTCGAAAGTGCGTCTACTGATTGACGGTAATGCTACAAGCCAACTCCCGCGTGAGTACATTCAAAAACTGCACGTTGAGGATGGCGTTGGGGAAGGTTAGTTTCGGACACCCATTCACCGAGCCAAAGGTCGGCGAGGCGCACGTCGCGATGGGGCCGCCTGCTTGTATGGTTATCGTGGCTTTCAATTGATAGTTGACGGCTTTAACGGATGGTACGTCGACATCCAATTGATTGAACCGCGGGAAATTTACAGTCGCCAAGTTGGAGCCCCCCAGAGTTCCCCCTATGGGGACACCTGCCGTATTATGCACTTGGACAATGAGGTCCTGGCATTGACTCCGATTATTGGGGTTATCTCCTATATAAATGGTGATGAAGTTCTCTGCACAATTTCCGGCGACGTCGCACGGTTTTGCGATCAAATAATGTTGCCCTCGCGGATAGTTCAAGCCATTAAATGAGACGGTATACGAATTCGATCCCGGTGCGGGCTTCTTCGCAATGCCCAAGAGCGGCCCCGTGGCACTATCCAGCCGCATTTCGACGCTGGCGACCGCCGTGCTTGCCTTGACGCTTACCGTAGCCGAGGTTGGGGCGGCGGGGACGACCTGCTGATCTACCGGCGAAATGAATGTAGCCTGGGGTGAAAAGATAATGTCAGTAGCATGACATACCGCTGTAGCGATGACCGATACTGTACAGGCCAACATGGACAACCGAATGAATCGAAGCATATAAGACCTCCTTGTTATAGTGACGTAATGTGACTTATAGACACCTTTTAACTTGAATACAAGGGATACCTTCTACGGCAGGGGTCACACCCTTAGCGCGAAACCGTGCGGTCATTTGGGACACAGCGATACCGTCCGCTGTGTCCCAGATGGTGCAAAAGATTGCTCAGAAGGGTGTGACCCCCAGGACGTTGTCCATGACCTTGAGCTGGAGGGCGTAGCCGATGCGGGCCTGGGCGTCGGAGGTCTGGGCTTGGACAAGCGCGCTTTGGGCGGTGAGAAGATCCACGATGCTGGACGCACCCACCTTATAGCGCTCCTGAACGGCGTCGTAAGATTCCTGGGCGGATTGAACGCCTTTGGCGGCGGCCTCCAGCTGCTGCAGTGCAGCGCGGTAATCATTGATGGCCTGCCGGACTTCCCCCTCCACCTCGAGCTTCAGATCCTGGTAATCGATCTGCGTATCTTTGGCGGTCTGCTGCGCGCGCGCCACCGCCGTGCGCGTTGTGAAGCGGTCGAAGAGTCCCCAGGTCAGGTTCAGATCCGCGTCATAGAGCACGTTGGTTCCCAGCTGGTGCCCCAGCGAATTCTGCGGCACGGGGAGAATATCGACGCCATCCACGATCTGGCGGTCGAGAAGATCCCCATACCCGCTTAACCCCGCCCCCAGATCTAGGCGCGGAAAATAGCCGCTGCGTGCGAAGGTGACTTCCGCCTCGGCCGCGTGCATCGATTCCCGGAGCGCGCGCAGATCAGCCCTTTGGTCGAGCGCCTGCTGGATCAAGCGGGGCTGATCCGTATAGGGATTTGCCGCGGTGGGCGAATCCAGCGCCGCATCCGCCAGATCATAGTCCTGCGTCAGGTCGACGCGCAGGCGGCGCAGCAGGAGGATCAGGTCGTCCAGCGCGCGGTTCTGGGATTGAATCAGAAACAACTCATCGGCGCTCGTCTGCGCCTGCTGGCGGTAAAGATCGGCCAGACTCCTGGCTCCAACCTCGGATTGAGCGGTCAGCAGCTGCTCGCGCTGCCGGGACGATTCCGCATTCGTTTGCGCAAAGCGGATGATGTCGCGGTCGAGCAGCACCTGGAGGTAGGCCTGCGTGATATCCAGGACAATCTGCTGGCGGGCTCGGAAAAGCGTCAAGGCGGCGGCTTGCTTCAAGCCCCGGCCCGAACGCAGCGCCGCGGTGTCGGCAAAACCGTTAAAGAGGTTCAGCGTACTGCTCAAACTGTAATTCATGCTCCGATTGGTCGTCCGCACCGTGGCGGGCGTCGTCTGCACGAAATAGGCTCGTCCGCTTGTCCATACGTAATTGCCGCTGGCTTCGAGGTTCGGCAAAAATTCGAGATAGGCCTGCCACAATTGCGTCCCGGTAAAATCGAGGTTGTTTTTCGCCTTGAGAACATCCGTTGCGCCCTGAAGCGCCAGCTGAATACTTTGCGGCAGGGTCAGAATAAGGGCGCCGGAGGAAACGGCCACGCCTGGCACCGCTGTCGGGGTTGAGACCTGGACGTCCGAAAACAAAGGAACCGTGTGAAGGATTAAAGAAATGAGAACCAATATCCCTCCCTTTGAAAAAGGGAGGTTAGGAGGGATTTTCGCCACGGCAAATCCCCCTCCATCCCCCTTTTCTAAAGGGGGAGACTGAATAATCGTGGTCTTCATTTTCCTGCAGAGGTTGGCGATCCGGGCACGATGGGCTGGACGCGGCTGCCTTCGTCCAGGCTGTTGCCGAGGTTGAGGGCCACCATCTCGCCCGCTTGAAGCCCGGACAGGACTTTCACATGCTGGCCATCGTTATCCGCCAGAGTCACCGGCCGGTAAGTGACGGTATGGCTTGAGGTCACGACCGGTACGTAATCCTTGGTGTCTTTGAGAATCAGCGCTTCAACGGGCACTTCTAAATAGCTGGGGGCCTGGACTTTCAGCGTCACCTGCACATAGCTTCCGGGAACGATCTGCCCTTTGGAATTATCCAAATCCACCTCGACCAGAAGCATCCGCGTTTTGGTGTCGAGCTCGCCCGAGTATCGCGTGACCGTGCCCGTGAGCTGGACCTCCGGCCGCTCGGTCAGCGTGAGCTGAACGGGCAGACCGTTGTGAATGGAGGCGGCATATTTCTGGTCCACGTAGGCGTATACCCGGAGGCGGTCCGTCTGCGATACGGTGAAAACAGGCTGGGCGCCGGTCGAGGCATTAGCCGCATCCTGAATGAGCGCGCCCGGGTCGGCAAAGCGCGCCGTGACGGTGCCGGAAAACGGCGCGCGGATTTCCTGATAGCCCCGGATGGCTCCAAAGGATTGGAGATTTGCCTGCGCCACGCGGGCGTCGGCGAATGCCTGGTCGGCTTCCTGCTGGGAAACGAGCTTGCGCTCCAAAAGCGGCTTATATCGTTCGGCGATCGCCTGCTTGTTGCGGGCATCCGCCAGCCCGGCCACATATTGCTGATCCGTCTCGGGCGATTCGATCCGCGCAAGTAACTGACCCGCTTCGACATGATCGCCCTTATCGGCTTGCACATGGCGTAAAAATCCGCTCACCTTGGCATAGAGCGTGACTTCCTGGTACGGTCGCGCTTCCCCCAGCAGACTTAAACTCTGCTCCGGCGCCGATGGGGCGGCGACAGCGACCTGGACCCGCGGCCCGGCCGCTAGCTCCTGTTCCCGACGCCGCGATTCCAGAGCAAAGCTGGTCTTTTTCAATATCACCGCCAGGACCAGCAGAATGAACGCCCCCGCGACGAGCCCCATGCCCACGCGATGCACCCGGTCGCCCTTTTTCCATGTGTCTCGCACCTTATAGAGGTAATGCATGACCTTTTGTCCTTTCGCGTTTGTCCGTTCCGCCATTGCCATTGTGGGGCTCTTTTCCATCGGCGTCGTCGGAATTGGCGGCCGCTTCCGCAATCCGGCGGTGCGCGATTTCGACGGCTTCCTCCGCCGAATGACCTTCCGATTCCGCAATGAACTTCTCATCTAGAATATGCAGGGTCGGCAATTCCTTTCTCAAAATCGAATAGACGACGGGCACAATAAAAAGCGTGGTCACCGTCGCCACCAGTAGCCCGCCGATGACCGCCCGGCCGAGCGGCGCGTTCTGCTCGCCGCCTTCCCCCAGAGCGAGCGCCGCCGGCAGCATGCCGAGAAGCATCGCCAGCGCCGTCATCAGCACCGGGCGCAGGCGCGTCTTGCCCGCTTCCAGCGCCGCCTCAACAGCCGAAAGACCTTTCTCGATGCGTACGTCATTGGCAAAACTGACCAAGAGAATTGAATTGGACGAAGCGATGCCCACCGCCATGATCGAACCCAGAAAGGATTCCACGTTAATGGTGGTGCCGCTGGCCAGGAGCATCCACAGGATGCCCGTAAGAGCGCCAGGAACCGCGATGATGACGATAAACGGATCGATCCAGGACTGAAAGAGGACGACCATCAACATGTAGACGAGCATGATGGAGACGATAAGTCCCAGGCCCAGCTCTCCGAAGGCGTCGGTCATGGTCTGACCCTGGCCGCGCACGGTGATCTGCATCCCGGGCGGCAGTTTCCCCAGCGAGCGGACCGCTTTCTGGATGCGGCCGTAGACGGTGCCCAAGTCCCGGCCTTCCACGTTGGCCGTAACGTTCACGACGCGCTGCACGTTCATGTGATTGATCTGATTCATGGTGACCAGCGACTGCAACCCGCTCACGTTCCCCAGCCGCTGCGTCTGCATGGCCGGCAGGCTGTTCGGTGCGGAAAGTCCGCCGGGGTCAACCGTATTCGGTGAATAGGTTCCGGGGGTAATGGGGGTGTCCATGAGATCCGCGACCGACGTCAGCTTCGGCAGAGGCGTTTTAACGGCCACCGAGTAGTTCACGCCATTCTGCGGATTCAAAAAGTAGGACGGTGAGACCTGCAGGCTCGAGGAGAGCGACGTCAGCATGCTGTTGGCGATGTCCCGCTGGGTCAGCCCCACCTCCGCCGCCCGCACGCGGTCCACATTCATCTGCAGCGTCGGATAGTCGAATGCCTGTTTAATGGTGACGTCCGCCGTGCCGGGAATCGCGCGGAGCTTGTCGCGCAGCTGTCGGGCGAACTGGTACGACTGGAACACGTCCCGGTTTTCGATCTGAACATCAATAGGCGCGCTCAAACCGAAGTTCAGCACCTGGCTGACGATATCGGCCGATTGGAAATTGACGCTGGAACCGGGGAATTCTTCCGCCAGCGCCTGGCGGATCTTCCGGACATAACGGAGTGTGGCGTGATGCTTTGCTTTCAAGGCAATGAGAATTTCCGCATCCATTGGCGATACATTGTCCGTTTGGACAAAGGCCAGGTTGTACGAGATCGGCACGCCGATCATCACATTGATCGTGTCGAGCTCTTTGGGCGGAATGATCGCGCGGATACGTTCTTCGGCGCGCTCCATGAGACTTTCGGTTTCTTCGATGCGCGTGCCCGAAGGCGCGCGGAAATGCAGCTTCATGATGCCGGTGTCCGTGGACGGGAAGAAGTCCGTGCCCACAACAAAAGGCAGACAGGCGGTGATCGCCAAGAGACAGAAGAAAACCATCAGCGTAAAGTGCCGGCGGCCGAGCAGCGTGCTGAGCAATTGCCCGTAGCGGTCTCGAAATTTGCCGAACCAGACTTCGCGACGCTCGTTGAAACCTTCCATCCAGCGCTCAAAGCCGTTCAGCAAGCCGTCATCCGCCGAGGATGACGGTGAGTGTTCATGCTCCATGAGCATGCGCGAGAGCGTGGGCACGAGCGTTCGGGAAAGTACATAGGAGGCCAGCATCGAGAAAACGACCGACAGGGCCATTGGCACAAAAAGATAGCGCGCGGGCCCCGTTAAGAGCGTGACGGGAAAAAACACGATGCAGATCGCCAGGGTCGCCATGATGGCGGGCAGGGCGATCTGGCTGGCGCCACGCAGGATGGCGACGGTCAGGGGATGGCCGAGCGAGCGGTTGCGATCGATGTTTTCCACCTCGACGGTGGCATCATCAACGAGCATGCCGATGGCGAGCGAGAGCCCGCCCAGCGTCATGATGTTGATCGTATTGTTAGTGAATTTAAGCCCGATAACACCCACCAGGATGGCCAGAGGGATCGAGGTGCAAACGACCAGCACGCTGCGCCAGCTGCCCAGAAAGACCAGAATCATGATCGAGACCAGAATCGAGGAAATGATCGCTTCGCGCAGCACGCTCTCGATGGCCGCGCGCACGAAAACCGACTGATCGAAGTTCAGCTTGACCTCCAGCCCCTTGGGAGCGACCGCCATAATCTCGGGGATCATGCTGCGGGCCGCCTCGACCACCGTCAGCGTGGAGGCGTTGGCTTTCCTCAAGATATTCAGGTAGGTCGCGCGGTGCCCGTTCACGCGGACGACGTTTTCCTGATCGGCAAAGCTGTCAGAGACGCGCGCAATATCACCGAGGACCACCGGGCGCCCTCCCACGATTTTCACGGGAATCTCGTTGAACTGGTCCACGGCCGAGGGGCTCGAATTCAGCGCGATGTTGTATTCGATCTTGCCGATGCGCGCCGTGCCGGCGGGCAGAATGATATTGGATGCCTGCAGCGCCGTGACCACGTCGGCGGGAGACAGGCCGCGGGCGGAGAGTTGCCGCGGATCGACGTCGATATTCACCTGCCGCTGCTTGCCGCCATAGGGCGCCGGCGTCGCCAGTCCCGGGATGGTAAAGAGCTTGATGCGGATAAAGTTCAAGCCGTAGTCAAAAATCTTTTCCTCCGGCAGCGTTTCGCTTTCCAGCGTCATCTGCGCCACCGGGAGGTTTGAGGCGTTGAATTGAATGACGTTGGGCGGCGTCATGCCGGGAGGCAGGATGCGCAGGATGGTGGAGGACACCGAGCTGATCTGCGCAATGGCCGAACCGATATCGGTGCCGGGCTGGAAATAGACCTTTAAAAGTCCGATGCCCGGAATGGACTGCGACTCAATGCGCGAAATGCCATTGACCGTTGTCGACATCGCGCGCTCGCTGATAAGCACCACCCGGCGTTCCATGTCCTCCGCGGACAGACCGGTATAGGACCAGACGACGCCGACCACGGGGATGTCGATGACCGGGAAAATATCCACGAGCATGCCGCGCAGGGACAGGATCCCTGCTAAGAAAATGAGCATGCAGGCCACGGCCACAGTATAAGGACGCCTCAGCGCTAAACGGACTATCCACATAAATTTTATTATTGACTACTTGGTCAAGCAGTGACTTTGTCTTTCAACCCTAGAAGCCGCCAGAGGGCAGGCTCTATCCCCTTTATCATGTCCAGATTGTTGTTGATGCGGGCCTGCAGCAACGTTCCGGTGACCATGGAGTAAAGCTCCATGGCCTTTCCGGGGATGTTATCGCCCTGCCAAAGACCTTCGCGCTGGGCGTCCCGAAGTGCCGATTCAAAATACGTGCGGACGCGGGCGGTCACTTCCTGGCTTTTGGCGAGGATTTTTTCATCATGTGCGGAGACTTCGGAACCGAGCGAATTAATCGGGCAGCCGCAGACCCGGCCGATTTTCTCCTGACGATCTTTTTGGTTCTGATAGAGTTGATCGCTGTAGAGTTTGAAGCGTTCGAGAGGGGCCACTTGCGGGGAGAAAATCTGATCCAGCTGGGGCCGGCGCAATTGCTGCCAATAGAATTCGAGGGTCGCCACCGCCAGGTCCGACTTGGAATGGAAAAAGTGGTAGAAGCTTCCTTTTAAAAGGCCGGCGCGCTTGCAGATATCATCCACACTCACCGATCCATAGCTCTGTTCCCAGATCAAATCGAGGGCCGTGTTCAGGAGTTTCTGCTTGGTTTCCGATTCCACTTTCATACTTGAAATATACTTGACCGTTCGGTCAAGTGTCAAGCTCTTTTTTAAAGTTCGATGCGGCGGAGTCGGAGGGCGTTGGCAATGACGGAGACGGAGCTGAAGCTCATGGCAGCGCTGGCGAGCATGGGGCTGAGCAGGATTCCAAACCAGGGATAGAGGATACCGGCGGCCACGGGCACGCCAAGAATGTTGTAGAAGAAAGAAAAGAACAGGTTCTGGCGGATATTGCGCATGACAGTCCGGCTGAGCCTCCGCGCTTTCACGATGCCGCGAAGATCACCCTTCACCAGCGTCACGCCCGCGCTTTCCATAGCCACATCGGTTCCCGTCCCCATCGCGATACCGACCTGTGCCTGCGCCAGAGCGGGAGCGTCGTTGATGCCGTCACCCGCCATCGCGACAATACAGCCGGCCGCCTGAAGTTTTTTAATGGCCTCGCCTTTGGCCGTTGGCAGGACCTCAGCGATCACCTCATCGATTCCCAAACTTTTCGCGACGGCCTCCGCAGTGGTCCGGCTATCGCCGGTGAGCATCACGATCCGCAGGTCATCCTCATGAAGCATCCGGATGGCCTCTACCGTGGTGGATTTTATGGGATCGGACACGGCCAGAAACCCCGCTGGTTTGCCGTCTACGGCGACATGGATGATCGTGCTGGCCTGGCCCTCTCCCATCTTGGGAGAGGGTGCCCGTAGGGCGGGTGAGGGCTTGACCCCCATCTCTCTCAGAAACCCTTCATTCCCCACCATCACTTGATGCCCCTCGACCTGGCCCTTGATACCCCTGCCGGGGATCGCTTGGAAGCCTGTCACTGGAGCCAGCGCGAGATTCTTTTCCTTTGCTGCGGCGACTACGGCACTGGCCAGCGGGTGTTCGCTGGCCTGCTCAAGGCTGGCCGCTAGGCGCAGCAGATCGATATCGCTCACGCCGAGCCCTTGCACCAGGGTCAGACGAGGCTTGCCCTCCGTTAAAGTACCTGTTTTATCGACCACCAGCGTGTCTACTCTCGCCAAGATCTCCAGCGCTTCGGCATTTTTGATCAGGACGCCGGCAGCGGCGCCCTTGCCAGTTCCCACCATGATGGACATCGGCGTCGCCAGGCCCAGCGCGCAGGGGCAGGCGATGATCAGCACCGCCACCGCGTTCACCAGGGCATGCGGCATGCGAGGCGTGGGACCCCAGGCCGCCCAGACGGCGAAGGTGAGGACGGCCAGGAGCACGACGATGGGAACAAACCAGGCAGAGACGACGTCGGCCAGGCGTTGGATCGGTGCCCGGCTCCTCTGAGCCTGGGAGACCATCTGCACGATCTGCGAAAGCAGCGTCTCTTCGCCAACTCGCTCGGCCCGCATGATGACGCCGCCGTTTCCGTTGATCGTGGCCCCGATCACCCGATCGCCCGGTTTCTTTTCAACCGGCAGGGGCTCACCGCTGATCATCGACTCATCCACGCTCGATTGGCCCTCCAGCACGACTCCATCCACCGGGATTTTCTCGCCCGGACGGATGCGCAGGCGATCACCAACATGGATATGGCAGATCGGGACCTCCTCTTCGCTGCCATCTTCCTTAAGTCGGCGGGCCGTTTTGGGGGACAGGCCGAGCAGCGCTTTGATCGCGCTGGAGGTCTGACTGCGTGCCCGCAGCTCGAGAACCTGCCCGAGCAGAACCAGAACGGTGATAACGGCTGCAGACTCGAAGTAGACTTCGTGGCTGTGGCCAAAGCTTCGAAGTGTTACGAACAGGCTGTAAAAATAAGCTGTTCCGATTCCCATGGCGATCAGGGTGAACATATTAAGGGATCGGTTCACCACGGAAGCCCAGCCGCGCTGGAAGAAGGGCCAGCCTCCCCAAAGGACGACCGGCGTGGCCAGAAGGCATTGAAGAAGTGGAAACGTTTCCACCATTCCCAAGATCGCGACCGGCAGAGTCAAAATAAGACCAAACCAGAAGCGACGTGTCATGGAAACCAGCTCCGGATCCGGACCCTCCGACTCCGCTGCCGGCATGGCGGGTTCCAACGCCATCCCGCATTTGGGACAGACCCCGGGTCCCTTCTGGTGCACCTCGGGGTGCATGGGACAGGTATAAATCATTTGGGAGGTCTCCATGTCGCTATTGTAGCTCGTCTTTTCAGAGTAAAATGAATGCGTGATAGCTTGGAAACGGTTGCATCGATTAGTAGTTCCCTCCGAAAATAAGATCCTCGTCATTCTGGCCTTTTTGGTGGGTCTGCTCACCGGCGTAGCGGCCTGGGGGTTCATCCGCCTGATCGAGTGGGTCCGGTTCTGGCCGATCGATGCGGGAACGCCGCGCTGGGTCCTGCTCATCCCTGCAGCGGGAGGCCTGCTCTGCGGCCTTGTGGTGCAATATGCAGAGCCCCTAGCGCGCGGAACGGGAACGTCCGATGTCATCTATGCCCTACGGCGGCGGGACGGTTTGATTCCAGGCCGCTACACATTTTTCAAAACCCTCGCGAGCCTGTTTACGATCTGCTCAGGCGGCGCGGCCGGCCCGGAAGCCCCGGGCGTAGCTATCGGGGCCGGGATCGGATCCCTGTTTGGACGCTGGCGAAAATCATCCCCGGAAGTCGTTAAAAATCTCACCGTGGCCGGAGCCGCCGCCGGCTTCGCGGCGGTCTTCAACGCGCCGATAGCGGCTGTGCTGTTCGCGATCGAAGTTCTACTCCGGGAATTTGCGTCTCAGGCGTTCGCTTTGGTGATTCTTTCCACGGTGACGGCCTCCGTCACGACCCGGCTCCTTCTCGGCAATGAAGTGTTTGTGAAGGTGCCTCCGACGTATTCCTTTAATCATGTGGCCGAACTCTTTTTCTATGCGATCCTCGGGATTCTGGCGGCGATCGTATCGAAGGCCTTCGTTCAGCTTTATTTTTTTATCGAACAGGCGTTTGACGAATGGAAAAGCGTGCCGTTTTACATCAAACCCATGATCGGGGGCCTGTTAATCGGCCTGCTGACGCTGGGGATCCCACACGTTCTGGGCAACGGCCATGTGGAAATTCCACAGTTGATCGAATCAGAGTTCTCCAACCCCTGGCTGTGGCAGGTCATGGCCGTCCTGCTGCTGGGAAAAATGATCGCCACCCCGCTCACGATCGGGTCCGGCGGTTCGGGCGGAATATTTATCCCCTTCCTCTTGATCGGAGCCCTCCTCGGCGGCCTGGTGGGACGCATGGTCCATATCATTTATCCCGCGGCGGCGCCCGCGGGAGCCTACATGCTGGTCGGCATGGGAGCGGTTTTCGCCGGCGTAACGTATGCTCCCTTCACGGGGATCATTTTGCTTTTTGAGCTGACCCAGAATTACAGCCTGATTCTGCCTTTGATGTTCACCGTCGGCATTACCACCATGGTGGCGCGAAGCCTCGATCCGGAAAGCATCGACAGCCGCAAGCTCTTGAAAAAGGGCGTGGTCATGCATGAGACCGTGGAACTGCGAGCTCTGGAGAACTACAGGGTGGGTGAGCTGATGGCGCGTTCCGTCGACACGATTCCGGAGAGTATGTCGTTGGAGAAAATCACCGAATTTATCGGCCGCCATGCGCACACCGGATATCCGGTCGTCAATGCGGACGGGCGTGTGGTGGGCCTCATCACCTATACGGAGTTGCACAGGACTTTCAACGTAGAAGATTTGCCGGAAAACGGCATCATTGCGCGCGACATCATGCGCAGCGACTTTCCGACCGCGCATGCCGACGAATCGCTCACCGAAGCCGTTCGCCGGATGCAGGATCGCAACGCCGACCGCGTGATTGTCATCGACTCGGCCAGCGGCCAGATGGCCGGCATCCTCACCAAGGGGGATATCCTTGGAATCTACCGCCGGTTGTTGAAGTAGCCCTCCGCTTAAAGTGAGACTTTCACTTTTTTCTTGAAGTTATTGCACATAAATCCTTTAATCCGTTCTCAATGAGGGGATGGGGGCGAGCATGGATGTCCGTAGGCTGGCTTTATCTGGCTATCCCTGCGTCAGCGGGCGGGTTCGCCGTCCAAGTTCACGAACCGGCCGATCGCTGGGACATCGCCGGCCTTCCCCTGACGCCGGCGCCCATGGAAAATTCTTTGAAGCCTCTCTGGCGCCCCGAACCGGAACCCTCGTTATTTTCTTTTCCCAGCGAAGTGCGAATGGTCGCTTACCCGAGTTCTAGGCCGATGCGTGACACGTGGGCGCGTCTGGCTCTCGATAAACGTCTCCTGCAACTGACATCGCCTCTGGACGTGCTCTTTTGCCCGGAACCGCCTGCTATCGAAATTACGCTCGCCCGTCTACGATAACGCTTTGATCTGTTTTTGAATGTCGCCCAGCCGGCGGCTGATTTCCGCGACGCGAGCCGGATCCTGGTGGGTTTCAAGGCGGGACATTTCGCTGAGCAACAGGGATTCCGCTTCCTTGAGCTGGCTCACAACGTCCTGCTTGCGTTTCTTCTCCTGCTCCTGCCGATAGCGCGCCTGCCGCGCCTCCGCCTCCAGACGCTTCTGCTCCTTGGACTTGAACGTCGGATTCCGTATCTCGGATTTCGAATTGGTTTCTTGATTCAAAGACTTCCTATTCGAAATTCGATCTTCGATATTCGGCATGCTGCCCTGGTGGTGTGCCTTCTCAATGCGTTCTTCCGACCGGAAGAGTTCTGCCTCTTCCCCCTCTTCCAAGGATTTTTTGTGGAGAAAATAGTCGTAATCCCCGGGATACCAGGTGACTTTCCCGCGATTGACGTGGATCACGTGATCCGCCAGCTGGCGAATAAAATAAACGTCGTGGCTGATAAAACAGATCGTCCCCTCAAATTTTTTGAGCGCCTGCAGCAGCACGTCGACGCTCGCCATATCCAGATGGGTCGTCGGTTCATCCAGAAGCAGCAGATTCGGCGGATCCAGCAGAAGCCGGGCCAGCCCTAACCGGCTTTTTTCCCCCCCGCTGAGGACGTCCACCTTCTTGAACACGGCGTCGCCGCGGAACAAAAACGAGCCCAGCAGCGTACGCACCGTCACTTCCGTATTATTTCTTTTCGTATCCATGGATTCTTCGAGGACCGTCCGCCCCGCGCGAAACATTTCGGCCCGGTGCTGCGAGAAATACCCCGGCTCAACGTTGTATCCCAGTTTTCGCTCCCCTTCCTGAAAAGTAATCGCGCCGGCCAGCAGTTTGATCAGCGTCGATTTGCCGGCGCCGTTCGGACCCACCAACGCGATTTTCTGTCCGCGCTCAAGCGTCAAATCCAAACCCTCGTAGACCCAGTGATGCCCGTCATAGGACTGCCGGATATTATTGAGCACCAGCACGTTCTGGCCGCTGCGCGCCGGTTGTGGGAAGGAGAAGCCGACGGTCTTCAGGTCTTCCGGCAGCTCTATGCGTTCCATCTTTTCCAAATATTTTATTTTGGCCTGCGCGCGCGAGGCGGTGGAGGCTTTGGCCCGAAATTTGTTGATGAAGTCTTCCAGTTCCTTGATTTCCTTTTGTTGTCGATGGTAGGCCGACACCAGATTCTCTTCTTCGCTTTTACGTTGAGCCATGTAGTCTTCAAATGAACCGGTATAGAGATTGAGTTTCTGGCTGCGCACTTCGACGATACGGTCCACGATGTCATTGATGAATTCCCGATCATGGGAGATGAGAAAAATCGCGCCGCGATAGCTTTGAAGATAATTTTGAAACCACAGGAGCGACTCCAAATCCAGGTGGTTGGTGGGCTCATCCAACATGAGCAGGTCGGGCTCTTCCAGGAGAATCCGGGCGATCGCCACCCGCATCTGCCAGCCCCCGGAAAGCTCCGAGATCGGACGCTCAAAATCAGACGGCTGGAAGCCCAGACCGGCCAGGATCTTCTTCGCCCGGGGGCCGCGAGTTGAATCCCCGGAAGCTTCCCCGATGACTTCTTCGAGTACAAGGTGACGAGAGAACGAGCTGGTTTCCTGCGGCAAATAGCCAAAGGTGACACCGGGACGCAGATTGATCGTCCCTGCGTCCGGCTCCTCCTGCCCCATGATCAGTTTGAAAAGCGTCGATTTCCCCGCGCCATTGGGTCCAATGAGCGCAAATCGATCACGCTCATTTATCTGGAGTGAGACCTCGTCAAACAGGGCTTGATTTCCAAAAGACTTGGATACGTTTCGTAGCGTAATCACAATGTAAATTTAACGTTAGTCAATTTTCGCCTATTAAAGCTTTACATAAGTTAATACGGGGGTTAGAGAATGAGGCGTAACAGCAATTTAACATGGGCGCCATTTTAACGCAATACTCATAAGCAAAAATATAACCGAATGAAATTATCGCACGCCTATCTTAGCAGAAGCCCCTTTTTAATTCCTACGGTTTGCCTATCAGCTCTTTTACTTTCCCCGGCTGAAGCCGCATTGACCGTGAAAGTGCTAGGGACAACCGCCACCCAGGCTCTCCTGACCTACCAGGCTCCAGACAATAATCCTTGTACCCTCGTTGTCAGCGAAAATAGCAATCTTAGCCCCGTGATTTACGACGTGGATGCCTCGAAATTTAATGGCGCCAATTTAGACAACCGAGCGGGCAGCCTCGCCAATGGAACGACGCGGGTGGTCATCATCGGCAAACGCGCGGCGGAAAAAGCCCAGGACGGAAAATTTTACTCGCGCGCCCTTCAAAACAATACACAGCATTACTACCAGATTTCCTGCGGTTCCAACCAGGGGACCGGCTCGTTCACAACCATGGGCATCCCCCTAGGCTACACCTATAACGATCCGATTCCCGGAGATCCTAACTCGCCCGGCAACTACGCTTATCCGACGATGGATCCGACAAATCGCAACGAAGAAGTCGTCGACCCACTCACCGGCTTATTGATCAAGCATCTGACCCTACCGGCTGATAAAGTAAGTCCAACCTGGTCGGCCGCGGGGTTCACGGATGTTTGCTCGCCGAATATGGTGCCCAATGAGTCTAACGTGATGGGCTATCACTGCCTTCTGGGCGATCCCGCTCAATTGTATTGGATCAACCCCAACACGGGGGAGGCTCGCATTCTGGGCATCATGTACCCGCAGCCTCATTTGGACATGTCCAATGGAAATGCCTTCTACACATGGAATACCAATTCACAGAGTTCAGGATTCCCTGCCATTGAGAAGCGCATCTATCATGGCCTGAATCAGGCCTCGGCGACGCCGAGCCAAAGTATTCCTATTTGCCCGAATTCTGGTCCGTCTTGCATTGAAGTTCAGGTGATGACGCCTCTGACATCAACAGGCAACATTCAAGCTCAATTCTTTGGTTATATGCAGCAAAATAATCCAGACCTGACTCCCGACCTCTTCGAGAGCTATTTTGGAGTGGGAATCCAGTGGTTGCAGCAGGGTAAAATTATGCTCGCCGCCACACTAGGTATACAGAACTCAATGAGCTGGATCGGAGCCTTTGATCCGGCGTCCGGGCAGATGGTGGCCGGAATGTCGACTTTTCATAAGGGCCAGCGTTGGTGCGGCCTCCATACCACCTATCCCGTGGGGGACATTCCCTGGTTTGGCGTGTCCGGCCAAAACCTCTGGGGCACCAATCAGTCTACGACGACGGGAAATAACTTGGTCCCCGGCGCCGGCCCGTACCTTGTTCATATTGCGGCCGCCATGACGAACCAGCCTGGTCCGTGTCCTGCCAATGCTTTCGGAGTCACAGGAAACCAATGCACGACGATTCAGGTCGACGGCGAACCCTGCAATCCAACCCCCTTTCTGGGAGATAATCAATTGCCTACGCCCGAATCCACAAGTCCCAAGTGTGCCAACCCGTCCTGGGGGTATGCGCAGGACGCCCAGCCGGGGGATGTCCTGTACACCTGGTACGAAAATCCCGCATCGAATGGTGAATATTTCCGCATACTCGTCAAGAATGGCACGACATGGGTCGTTCAGCGGGATTACGGGAACAACTTCCCGCAATCCCATCCGGCTGGCGACGCTTTAGTCATGAGTTGCGGTTATGTAGACACTTTCTTTGATCGGTATTGGGACTTCGTTGACGACCCCACGGGCACCAATGCCAGCGGTACAACCATGCCGCATGATATGACAGGAACGGGCGGACATTCGGCGTACCGTCCGGATGCTTTCGTTGACCAGGGCTACAATATCCGCGTGGGGCCAATGCCGGATGTTCTCAGCGCATCGCCCCAGTACGCCTCAGATCATCCATCGTTTGCCAGTGTCGACCCCGGCACCTACGATTCGGAATTCACCCTGGAAAGTCACCCGACGTACCCTTACTCCAACAAATGGTTCCTGGACGGTCGACCGCTCGTCGGTGGGAGGTCGACCAACCCACCCACAGCCACCGCCGCGTTCGTCGCTGGGCAACTTTATAAATATAAGACCACAGCCTATGGCGCCCAGGGAGGCGATATGCCCTTGAGTCCTCAGCAGGTGCCGACGGTTGCTTCTTGTGGTAATCACGTCCTACAGGACATCAGCGGACCGACGGCTGCGATCGCTGCGGACAATTCGAGCCTGTATCAATATTGTTTGACGCGCCGGCCCGGAGAGTGTCGACCGGGTTCCAATGCCGGCGATCTTTATGTGAATTGCCCCAATCGTACGAGCACCACCTGCATTTTCCCAGGATGGGGAAACGGCGGGGATGGATTTGAAGACATGTGCATCGGCAACAGCGAAGCCTACACCATGAACTTGATCCAGTTCGGCTATTCGCCGCTGGACAACGCCGGCCGGCAAAGCCGCGCTCTGACTCACGGGTTTGTGCAGTACCGCAAAGAAAACGTTTTTTGGAACGTGCGCGCCTTGCCGGACGGCTCTTGGATGATGTTCAACTTGCTGAATTATCCGGAATACGGGCCCTGGGCGCAAATGGGCTTCCTGGCTAAGCTGCCCCCCTATACAGGTTATGACGGCGTCCCGCGCAACGATTTGATCCAGATACCGGTTCAATTGACACCCCCGTCCGGGGCGGCTGTGGACAACGCCGTCATTCAATTCGGTTACGCGGAATATGGGGCCAATAATCAATACGACTGTACCTCCCGCCACGAGACCTGCATGAAAGGATCTCAACCCGGCCGGCAGTACGGATATGCAACTGATTCCATCCCGGGGGTATCCTGCGCCAGTGGCTGCACCGTCACCATTCCCGCCGTTCCTCAGCACATGGTTTATTTCCAAGCACTCTACCGCGATGCCTCCGGCAACGTGATCGCAAAAGGCACACCCCAGGCAGTAGCGTCAGAGCCTCCCTTTCTAACGGCGGGGTCCCCATTGACCGTCGTTTTGGCGGCCCCGGCGAGCGGCCTGGTGACGGGTACCGTACCTCTGACGGCGGCTATTACAGGCCCCGCCTCGATCGCGCATGTCGATTTCTTTGTGGACAATAACCTGGTGGGCAGTACGACCACGGTTCCTTACACCTATAACTGGGACTCTACGTCAGTGAGCTCGGGATATCACACGATTACCGTCAAGGCCTACGATACCTCCGGTAACGTTGCCGTTTCAGCCCCGGTCACTGTGACCGTCACGTGCAACAATATCCCCAGTAATTCATTCCAAGGCTGCTACTACGATGACTCAAATAGTACACCGGGCAGCTTCAGCCAGCTTCTCTTGTCCAGAACCGATCCCGCAGTAAGGTTCAGTTGGAACTCCAGCCCTCCATCGCCGCTCTTCCCTAATTATCAGTACAGCGTTCGCTGGAAAGGGAATGTTCAATTCAATGCGGACACTTATGCGTTCGCGATATCGGTGAACTATAACGCTCAGACCCGTCTCTGGATTGATGGGAATTTGGTCATTGATGGATGGATACCGCTAAGCGTGTCTACAGGTGCTGTCACGTTTGCAACGGCCGGCACACACCTGGTTCAGGTCGATTACGCCAACACGAATACCAATGGGTGGGGGTCGATCGCTCTTAATTGGGCGGCGGCCAACGGACCCCAAACTCCTCCGATCGTGCCGGCGTTGAATTTTACGGTCGTCAAAAGTCAGAATTTTATTTTTCCTATTTATGCCATCGATCCAGCGACGACTACTCTGACCTATTCGATAACCTCCAGGCCTCAACATGGCCAGGCATCCGTTTACAATCCGACGCTATTCATCTATACACCGTCGAATTATACCGGCCCGGATTCCATCACTTATAAGGCCAACGACGGCGTTTTCGACAGCAATGTAGCCACCATCACTTTCAACGTCGTGGCTTCTTCACAGCCCATCCTGATCAGCCCAATCACGAGCGATGCCGTCGATATCGATCCGGCGACGCCGGGACTCCAAGTATATGAAGGCTCTTCCATGCTTCTTTCCGCCACGGCCAGCGATGCAGCCAACAACCCTATTCAATGGTCATGGACGTACAAAGTGAACGGAGGCCCCGTATCGTTGCTCTCCAGCGGGGCGGGCCCTGTGCAGAATGTTTACTTTGACGTCCCCGTTATCAATTCCTCGGCGACGTTCCAATGTGTCTTGAATGTTCAGGACAGCGTCGGCAATTCCACGGGTCAAACTTTCTCTGTGGGAGGCATCGTGCCGCCGTCGCTGATTGCACCGTCGCCAGTCACCTCCGATGCGGGCTCCTTCACTGTCCTGGTTTATCCGAATCCCTGGCGAAGCGATCGTGCTTATCCAAGGCAAATGACCTTTGCCCAGCTTCCCGCCGGAACAACCGTCAAGATCTTCACCGTCTCCGGACATCTGGTAAAGACTCTCGACCCGCAATCCCCCGGCTTCAGTACCTGGGATCTGACGAACGATTCTGGCGACCGAGTCGCTAGCGGCATCTATATCTATCTGGCCACCACCCCGTCAGGAAATAAGGCAAGAGGCAAGTTGGCTGTAATCCACTAGATCAAAAGACCCACCTCTCTGTAACTCGTAACCTCAACTTAACCGAAACGCCATCCAGCCGTAATATTCATACGGCACACTAGAATGTGAATACAAAACGGGCGTTTCGCGTTTCGGGCTTCGGGTTTCTCGTCATTCCAATTTATTTGGGATCGGCTCAGGCATTGACCGTGACCGCGCTCGGAACCACCGCCACACAGGCCATTCTGACCTACCAGGCTCCTGACAACAATCCCTGTTCAATATCTGTCAGCGAGAATAGTAATCTCACCCCGCTGGTTCATGACGTAGATACCTTGCTTTTTAATGGAGCCAATCTGGACACTCGTCCGGGCAGTCTAACCAATGGGACGACGCGTGTGGTGGTCATCGGCAAACGCAAGGCGGAAAGAGCTCAGGATGGGAAACTTTACTCGCGGGCGCTGCAGAACAATACCAAGCACTACTATCAAATCTCATGCGGTTCAATCCAGGCCAGCGGCTCGTTTACGACTATGGCTATCCCGCTAGGCTATACCTTTAACGATCCTATACCCGGAGACCCCAATACCCCCGGCAACTATGCGTACCCGACGATGGATCCAAATAATCGCAACGAAGAAGTCATCGACCCGCAGACCGGCTTACTGATCAAGCATTTGTCCTTGCCGGCCGATAAAGTGCAGCCAGCCTGGTCGGCTGCGGGGTTCACAGATGTTTGCTCGCCGAACATGGTGCCCAATGAGTCAGGAGCCATGGGCTATCACTGCCTTTTGGGCAATCCCTCTCAATTGTATTGGATCAATCCGATAACGGGGGATGCTCGCATTCTGGGAATCTTGTATCCGCCTGCTCATTTGGACATGTCTGATGGAAATACCTTTTACTCATTTAATGCGAATGAACAGAATTCAGGATTTCCTGCCATCGAGAAACGCATTTATCATGGCCAGAATCAGGCGGCGGCCATCCCGAGTCAAAATATCCCCAACTGCGCAACCGGTCCTCAGCCTTGCATAGAAGTCCAGGTGATGACGCCGCTTACGGCCACAGGTAATATCCAAACCCAGTTTTACAACTATCTGAAACAGAACAATCCGGACCTGACGTCGGATCTCTTCGAGAGCTACTACGGAATGGGCATCCTATGGTTGCAGCAGGGAAAAATTATGCTCTCTGCCACACTGAATATACAGAACACAATGTCCTGGATCGGCGCATACGACCCAACAGCGGGACAAATGGTGGCGGGGATGTCAACCTTTCATAAAGGGATGCGCTGGTGCGGTCTTCATACCACCATTCCGGTGGGCGATATCCCCTGGTTTGGTGTGGGCGGCCAAAATCTCTGGGGGACCGCTCAGTCTACGACGACGGGAAATAATCTGGGACCCGGAAGTGGCCCCTACCTCGTGCACGTCGCGGCCGCTATGACGAACCAGCCTGGTCCCTGCCCGCCCAATGCTTTTGGCATCACTGGAAATCAATGCACGTCTATACAGGTCGATGGCGAGCCTTGCAATCCGCACCCCTTTCTGGGAGATCATCAGTTGCCTACGCCCGAGTCCACCAGTCCCAAGTGCGCCAACCCGACCTGGGGATATGCGCAGGACGCCCAGCCCGGCGACGTCCTTTTCACATGGAACGAAAGCCCATCATCCAATGGGGAATACATCCGCCTGCTCGTCAAGAACGGAACATCGTGGGTCATTCAACGGGGCTACGGTACGGGTAACTTCCCAAAAGCTCATCCGGCCGGAGATGGCTTCGTGATGAGCTGTGGATATGTCGACACATTCTTTGACCGATATTGGGACTTCGTTGACGACCCGACGGGCACTAATGCCAACGGATTGACCATGCCTCATGATGTCACGGGAACAGGTGGACATTCGGCCTACCGGCCCAATGCTTTCGTCGATCAGGGATACACGATTCGCAACGGACCGATGCCGGATGTTTTAAGCGCCCCGAGTCAGTTTGCCTCAGATCATCCCTCTTTTGCTCAGGTGGACCCCGGGACATACGATTCGGAATTCACCCTGGAAAGTCATCCGACGTACCCTTACTCCAACAAATGGTTCCTGGACGGTCGGCCGCTCGTTGGCGGCAGGTCGACTAACCCTCCTTCGGCAACCGGGGCGCTTGTTTCAGGTCAGCTCTATAAATATACGACCTCGGCCTATGGTGCCCAGGGTGGTGCCATGCCGTTGAACCCGCAACAAGTGCCGACCGTGGCCTCCTGCGGAAATCATGTCCTCCAAGACATTAGCGGACCAACGGCTGCAATCGGAACGGATAATTCAAGCCTCTATCAGTATTGTCTGACCCGTAAGCCCGGCGAATGCCGTCCCGGTTCCAATGCGGGCGAACTTTACGTGAATTGCCCCAACCGCGCGAGCACCACCTGCATTTTCCCAGGATGGGGGAATGGCGGCGATGGACTGGAAGACATGTGCGTCGGCAATAGCGAGGCGTACACCATGAACTTGATCCAGTTTGGCTATTCGCCGCTGGACAACTCTGGCCGGGAAAGCCGCGCTCTGACGCATGGGTTTGTGCAGTACCGCCGCGAGAATGTTTTCTGGAATGTACGCGCTTTGCCGGACGGATCTTGGATGCTGTTCAATTTGTCGAGTGCTACCGCCTATGGCCCTTGGTCACAGATGGGCTTTTTGGCCAAGTTACCTCCTTATACCGGATATGACGGCGTCGCCCGCAACGATTTGATCCAGATTCCGGTTCAGCTGACACCCCCGCCGGGGGTGGCTGTAAACAACGCCGTCATCCAATTCGGCTATGCGGAAAACGGGGCCAATAACCAGTATTACTGCACCTCGCGCCAGGAGGCTTGCTTGAAAGGATCTCAACCTGGACGGCAGTACGGGTACGCAGCGGATTCCATCCCAGGGGTATCCTGCGCCAGTGGCTGCACCGTCACCATTCCCGCCGTTCCTCAGCACATGGTTTATTTCCAAGCGCTCTACCGCGATGCCTCCGGTAATGTGGTCGCTAAAGGAACGGCTCAAGCCGTCGCCTCGGAACCTCCCTTCTTGATTGCCGGAGTGCCTCTGACGGTTGCTGTGGCGGCTCCGGTGAGCGGTTTAGTGACAGGCAGCGTCCCTTTAACGGCCGCCATTACCGGCTCCGCTTCGATCGCGCACGTCGATTACTTTGTGGACAATAATCTGGTGGGCAGCACGACCACGGTTCCTTACACCTATAACTGGGACTCTACGTCAGTGAGCTCGGGATATCACACGATTACCGTCAAGGCCTACGATACCTCCGGTAACGTTGCCGTTTCAGCCCCGGTCACTGTGACCGTCACGTGCAACAATATCCCCAGTAATTCATTCCAAGGCTGCTACTACGATGACTCAAATAGTACACCGGGCAGCTTCAGCCAGCTTCTCTTGTCCAGAACCGATCCCGCAGT